>Ga0209128_1000021_pt1 | contig 128524 bp, 129 predicted proteins | sample ETNvirnome_6_100_FD_184072 | JGI IMG/M metagenome (GOLD analysis project Ga0209128, IMG submission 184072) | Marine viral communities from the Pacific Ocean - ETNP_6_100 (SPAdes) (version 2) | ecosystem: Environmental > Aquatic > Marine > Oceanic | place: Pacific Ocean | collected 2013-06-19
CTTCTTTTTTCAAAATTTCTTCTGCTTTTTCTAAATCAAATTCTTCCATTGAGGTTGTTACCATATCTGTAGTCATAATTTCTCTTACTAATTTTCCATCATTTCTTTCAAATCTTAAATCTCTAGCAGTAATAATGCCTTTTAAAGCACCCTCCTTATCTACCACTGGAATACCATTTATATTATATTCATTCATCAACTCTTTAACTACACCAACAGTTTTATCCTCCTCTGTTATTATAGGGTCTTTGATGATTGCATTCTCAGACCTTTTAATTTTTTTAATTAGCTTAACCTGGTCCAAAACATCCATATTTTTATGTATAACCCCTATACCACCTTCTCTTGCCATTGCAATTGCCATAGACGCTTCCGTAACCGTATCCATTGCAGCTGATACAATAGGAATATTTAATTCTATATTTCTACTAAACTTTGTTTTAATAGAGACTTCTGATGGTAAAATATCCGAATAATTCGGTATTATTAATACATCATCAAAAGTCAAACTTTTATTTATAATTTTCATAAATTTTATTTTCTAGTGCTTTATTCATCTTCTCTTTACTTCTATCGTGTTGTGATAATAACTCTACTGCTACTTCTAATGTAATCTTTTTCTGATTGTATAATTTCCAAATCAATTTTGTCATCTTATTTTTGTTTTAGTTGTTTGGGGTCTTTAGAATCAGAGATTATGTTATTAACAATATGGTGAACACCATATTTTTCATTTGGCATTTCTACTGCCTCTATAACCTCATCCAATCTACGCAGAGTCAACTCTACATTATAATCGTATTTTGTATAATGATTATAATCAGCATAATCGAATATGTTTTCTCTTAACTTAGTTAGTTTCTCTAAAACTTCTTTTTTATTGGTGTGTGTATTATGTGTATAAATGCTCATATATTTTTATTTTAATTTTACTAATTTGTTCTCATAATTAAATGGACTTTTCTTATTAAATGTTTTATTTTTATTATGTCTTTGGACATAAACAATTATAAACAAAAAATATCATGGAAACAATTTTAACAGTTTTAATTACACTTGGGGTGGTGGCTTTATTGGTCTCTGTTGCGGGTGTGATAAGGTTGAAGCGAAAGGTCGACGACTTGGAGTTTAGCAGATTAGATTTTGTAGACGAAATCTCCAACACCAGAAGAGATTTGTATCAAGAGCTTGAATCTCTTTCTAGAGAGAGTCATGACGGAGATAAACAAATTAGAACGGATATGGAAAACCATATTAATGGTTCTGAGAGTAATCTAGACAGAAGGTTTGACAACGTATGGAGTGAAGTTCATAAGTTGGACACTATAGTGAATCCGAATAAGCATTTACTAAAGTAATTTAATTAGGGGTCCCTTTTGGGACCCTTTTTTTATTTGCAAAGCGCCGGCGGAGCCCGTCCTCCGGACGGCCGGCACCGACCGAAGTCGGACTTCGTCCGAGCATTTTCGGGACCCCCCGTTTTTTATTATACCTTTAAATGAGACAATTAAATATATTTATTAAATTATAAACTATTTATATTAAAATCTTATACATGAAAATTAAAATTACAGAAGCAGAACTAATTTCCCTTATAGAAAAGGTTATTAAAGAAAATCGTCTTAACGAAGGTAAAAAGAAGAAGAAAGATAAGAAATGGATACAAAAAGCTTATGCTAGTGGTGATGTTAAAGAAGATAAATTAACAGACTACTGTGACGGTAAAGTAACATGTGCATGTGTGGAGAGAGCTCTTAAGAGTAAAGGCATGAAAAAGGGAGCACAGATGTATCTTAATATGAACAAATCTAAATGTAAGAGTCTAAAAGAATCTATTATACTAGAACAAAACTTACCAAGACACATCAGGAAAGGCAGTAAAGAACATGCAGATTGGGTTCGTTCACAACAAGGTAACGATAAAGACACATTATTAGAAAATTTATTAACCGAAGCACAAAAATTAACTAGTTTTATTGAAGACGCTAGAAATGAAACCGGTAATTGGACTGTAGATGATTTATCTAGCATACAACAAAATATAAACACAAACATAACAAATTATTTAGCAGCATAAAAAAACAACTATGAACAAACTTAATTTAACGGAACAAGAAAAAAACAGAATTAGAGGACTTCACAATTCTCATAAGAACCAACACGGAACTTTAATAAAAGAAGGGCCTATAGGGGCTCGATATGGTCAAGGATTTGAGGGAGACATGGCTGAACAAACACAACCATCCCCTGAAGACTGGAAAGTGTTTTGGACTGAGGCAGGAAATATTAATCAAGAAGAACTATTAAAAAAATTTGAGACTTGTGATGAAAAGACTCTTGCGGATTGGTGGAGGAAAAACACAGCATGTTCTAGTAAAATGAATTTCATGCAAGACGAGAATTGTAGAACTAGTTTTCAGGAAGCTGTTAATTTAGCTGGTGTTCTTCTTTGTCTTGGTGTAAACAAAATATCTGAATTAGGTAGTACCCTTAAAGACATGGCGGCGAAAGGATTAGGACTTGGTGAGTAAATTACTCATCCGTACCGAACTTACACCGTAACCAAACTCTTTCATGAAGATAGTATAGAACAAATTTAGTAATCAGCTCTAACGCTCCTATCTTTAGTCCTACTGTTGCACTACCAGTTATTAGCCATCCTAGTAACATTGTATCGATAGTTCCCACTATCCGCCAACTTATAGTTTTCACTATACTTCTTATCTTCTTTACTTTCATGCACATAAATATTGGAGATTTGTCTTTTTATTTATTATATTTCTTTATATGAATTATACACCATTACCATATTACCTAACAATTAAAGAATCCAGTATACAAGGACTAGGACTATTCGCTACTGATGATTTAGACGAAAACTTACCTATAGGGATAAGTCATATAAAAGATATAAGATTTGATGATGGTCATATTAGAACACCACTTGGTGGTTTTGTAAATCATTCAGATAAACCTAATTGTTATTGGGTTGAAGAAAACGATTTAATTCATATGAAAACTAAGACACCAATTAAATGTGGTGAAGAATTAACCTTAAAATATAAATGGTATGACCCCTCCGAATAAAACAGTAGATTTATCTTATAAAATAAAAAATGAAGACAGACGTAGTTATCCTCTAAACCATTGGGAAATGAGTGATGGAACTATTGTCGCTATTTATCAAGGATTTCGTGGTGAAAATCCGGAATTAGATTTTATTGTAAAATATAAAGAACCAACTAAAAGATTAAGAACCCCATCTCACACACATTGGATTGTAGACTTGGTCATTAAAGGAGAGATAAATAAAGAACGTACATTATCGTTTGTTAATTCTTTAATTATAGTTTATGATAACATAGAACCATTTACAACTATCGAAGAAAGAGACAATTACACACTTAAATACACTACAGGATTAGTTGAAGAGTATTCAGAATTAAATAATATTGGTGCACTACCAATAGAATTAATTTCAACGTTGGTTGAACTATTCTGTAAGTGTGAAAAACAAACTACCGGAGCTTTTATGTTTAGAAGTATGTTGAATCTAACCAAAGAATACTTAGAAGGTAAAAAAGACTATTACCAAGTTATAGGAACATCTAAAAGAGTTTAGTTTTTAATTGACCATATGCGAATATTTATTGGTATGAAAATACTAGTTAATAAGAATCAGTATAAAAAGTTAATTAATGAGATTAGTTTATTAGATGTAATTAAACAAGCTGATGAATCTGATATATTATCGTTAGAGATTCCGGATACCACAAACTCCCTTAATTTAAAATTAACTAGACAAGCTATGGAAAATGTCTTGAAAAGAGGGGTTTCCGAATTAGAAAAATATATAGAGTCTCCAGAAGAATATATAAAATCATTAGCTATAGAAGAAATACCACAAGAAATACCACAACTACCTGAAGAACCACCAACACCACCGGAAAAACTAGAATCTCCACAAATACAACAAAAAATTAAAGAGATAGGAATAAGCCAAGAATATTTAGATGAACTAACATCTAAAAAAGGATATAAAAGCAGAAGAGATAGAGATAATATTGATTTATTAAAAATTAATATAGCTAGATTAAATAGAGATTTAAATAAGTTACGTAATATTTCAGAAAGTAAAAATTTAATTAAAAGAATATTAAAAGAACATTCTTGGCAAAGAAGTGATGATGATAAATGGAATAGTTTAGAAAAAGACTTAAGATATGTTGTTGAACGTTTAATTGAACGACATAAAGATAATTTTGGTGGTGACCAATACGAAGTAATGGGAGCTATAGAACAAGTATTTGATGGTATGTTTCAAAAGGTTTCAATAACAGAACAGCGAGACGTAGATAACCCTGAATTAGAGGAAACAGGAGAGACGGGAGGGATAGAAAAAAATGTGATGGACAGACTTAGAATGGTGTTTGAACAAATTAAAAAATTGCCTCCAAAAGCTATTGAACTTTATATTCCAGAAATACACGACAATGGTACTCAACAGGGAGGGAATGGAAGGTTAATAGATGGACTTAATGGAATATTAAAATTAGTTGGTGGTGGAACGGCGATACGACGAGGTGGAGAGGCGGGGCCAAGTATAATAACATATTGGTTTATCAAAGCATTCCTTGTTAACGGCGGATTTAACAGAAATTTTAAAGAAGGTGAAATAACTTTACCTGTGGTAACGATTTATGAATGTCAAGCCGACTTCGTAGAAGAAGTATTTGAATCTAGAACTTCATGGGGTAATGTTATTGGACCACAGTCAGAGGAAGAAGCTATTGAGTGGTACAGCGGAAATATGCATAACTGGGAAGAAGATACGGAGCACCAAGACAGTGAGTATGGGGATATAACGGGTGTAGAGGACGTTATCGTCTCTAGCACTCAGACATTAAAATTTCACCCCGAATGGATTGGGTGGGAGGTTTGACAAGGGGATAGGTTTTAATTACTATTTATATATAAGAGACTATCCCAATGAAAAAACTATTATTCGTATTATGTTTATTTTTTAGCTTAACAGCTAGTTCACAATGTGTGCTTAATCAGTCTAATACAATAACACCTCCTGGACCTTATTCACCGGGTCAAGTTGTTACAGTTAATTACACACTAGGATATTTCTATCAATTAAATATAAATTGGATTATAGCCTTTCAAATTAACCTAGGTCCGGGCTGGACTAATCTACAACCAATAATCGCCCCAGGTAATCCAGGCGGTTCACAAGGATATTGGTTATGGGATTTACAAAACACATTTCCAAGTGGACTAAACTTTGGACCAGGCTGGAGATTTGTAAGTACGAATCCATTTGGTAATCCAGACTGGGGGACTAGTTCGACAGGACCATTTACAATGAGATTTAGAGTAACAGTAGGACAAACCTGTACTCCAGATAATTTATTGGTTAGTATTAATGTATATGGTGATTGTCTAACAGGAGGTTGGTGGAATGGAACATGTTGTAATGACCCAGCCCACCAAATATACAACGGAAACGTTCAAGTAATAACACCTATTACATCGAACATAAATCATTATTAAAAAAAAGAAATTATGAATTACAAAGAAAACAAACAAGTATTATTGACCTTATTTATCACAATGATAATGATGGCAACGACCATATTCACATTTGGTCAAACAACGATTAACCCAGACACAGTATGTGCAAACGCAGTTGGAGAACAGTATTTCGTTACTAATACCCCAACCTCAACATACCAATGGACAATTACAGGTGGTGGTGGTGTTCTACAAACAGGTCAAGGTTCAAACTCAATTACGGTAGACTGGGGAGGAATATCTGGTTTATATCCTAACGCTGTTGAGGTTATAGAAACAAATGTAAATAACTGTCCTGGAGCTCCGGTACTAATAGATGTATATGTATTAGATTTATCAGGTAATGTTATTGGGCCATTTTGTCCAGGAGACCCATCAACATTATTAGTTGGTAATCCATTAGGAGGGACATGGTCTGGAACAGGAGTAGTCGGTAACGATTTTGACCCAGCCACCGCAGGTGTTGGAAACTATGTATTAACTTATTCAATGGCTGGATGTAATACTACTATAAATGTTGTAGTGAACAACGGACCAGTTACGGGACCTATTCAACATTACTAATGAAATGGTGGGTATTCATATTATTGCCCTTTCAGTTATTAGCTCAGGAAACTTATACGAATTGTGGGGACCTAGTACCACAAAACTATCAAGTAAGTTATGACGCTGATAAGGTATACTATTGGGATATTTCCGAAGGAGAAATAATATATAATCATGGTAACTCAATAACAGTACAATGGCCTGATTCTACAGGTACCTATATTATATCTGTCCATACAACGAGATTCGGTTGTGAAGGAGACACATCCTATTATGAAATAGTTATAGAGGATTGTCCCTACTTACAAATATTTGTGCCCAACTCATTCACACCAAATCAAGACAACCACAATGAAACTTTTTATATACATGGAGCAGATGGTGATAAAATAGAATCTATGATAATTTTTAATAGGTGGGGAGAGAAAGTATATGAAACTAATAGTAATGAACCATGGGACGGTAAGAACTGCCAAATAGGAATCTATACCTACTCAATTAGAACTCATAATCAACACTACACCGGACAAATTAAATTGTTAAAGTAAATTTAAATTTCATCAAGAGGGTGTAGTAATTCTATAGTCTCTAAAGATACCTCACTATCGAATCCCCATAATCTAACCCATCGACTAACAGCATTGTTTATGCCAGTATAAGGTTTACGTATATAATTTCTGATTGCTCTTGGCCCATAACCTTTTAAATTATGCCATGTATTTTTGTTAGATTTTACCATAGCTTTTATTCTTATGGTTACACAAGTTTGGATGATTTCTTTTCGGTCTCCGAATCTATTAGTATAACTTAAATCTTCATCACGTGCTCTAATAACTCTAATCTCTATATCCTTTATATCATTTGTATACCAACCGTCCATAGGCTTTAATATCTTAGAACCGAGTTTTTTATTTAATTGTCTTTTGGTTAATTTCATACTACAAAGATAATAAAAATAATTAAACTAACCTACCGTTTTCGTAAATATATTTTATAACGGGGAATCGTAATGAGTGACACCCATCTTGATTTAAAGTTTCTTCAAAGTATTGAACAGTAATGGTTTTACCTATGATAAGTTCTGGATTTTTAAAATATAGTCTTCTTTGTTCTTGGTCAAACCCACTACCAACACCTACATCACAACCTTTATGTTCAATAATAACATTACTTAACATTTCTTCTTCCACCTCTAACCCATCTATGATTATTCTGTGTATAGAGTTCTCGACACCTTTTACTATATATTCTTCGTCAAAGAATTTTTTAACTTTTAAAAGGTCGTTACTTCTTTTTCCTTTATACTCACAATCTTTACGTAAGATTAAACCTTCCCAATTATTTTTGGTTGCAAGTTCTGCTAACTCCTGGAAATGGTCTTCGGATTCTACTTTCCACTGTACTAAAACATCAATACATTTTAACTCTTTTACAGATATACTATATATCATGTTAAAATTACCTAATCTATTACTTAAGTTACGTTTACTTTCTTGGCTATCAAATTCCTCTAACATTAGGTAATCAAAAACCTTATACTTAGGGTTTTTAATAGTGTGGTCTTTTCTTTTAATCTCTTTCATAATCCCCTGAAAGTCTTCTGCACCATTCTCATCCACCACACACACCTCACCGTCAAATACCATGTTACATAGATTTAAACTTTCTATTTCATTTTTGAGTATGTCTAAAGTATCAAATGTCTTTCCTTGCCTTGAGTAGAAATTACATTTTCCTTTTTCATCTACAATAGCCAGACACCTAACACCGTCTAACTTTTGGGAGGCGAACCATGTTTGTGTATTAAAATCAACTTTACTCTTTTGTTTATCATAAGAGTTAGCTAGTGCTACCTTAAATGTAGGCACACATCCTGTGATTGCTTTGTTGATTAGGTCCGCTCCCGTTCTTGTTTTTAAGTTTTTATCTATAATAGAATGAATTAATTCCTCGTATTTAGGAAAACTTTTGACTAAACCATTAACATAAGTTATAGCTTCATGGCCCGTCCATACTCTATTAGTTAAATTATCTAACATACAAAAAAGTGACCCAAAGTATGTTTTAGCACATAAATGTTTTAATTTTTTTAATTGTGCACTGGTTATATAATATTGTTTAAATGGTGAGTAGACATATTCTAATAAAGCACAAATATTCTCATCGTCTTTGTACTCTTTCATTATGTCAATCTTAGCATTTGTAGAATTTGTAGATTTTAACCTATCTACAAAGTTTTGTATGTGTTCGTATTCGTTTTCAAACAAGTCTATTATATATTTTCTGTTATTAATTCTAGGTTGTATGTTTCATCAAACACTATACCTACTACTCGTTCCTTACCTTCTTTTTCTACTCGTTCAACTATTTCTCTTAAATCATTTCTAACATATATTCCACTAGGTTTACCTTGTGTTTTTGTAATATCTAGAAATACTCTTGGTGTTTTTGCTTCCATATTATAAATTTAATGTTTTAATTTTTGTTTCTATTTCATTTTTTGTTTTTCAATAAATGTTTATATATAAAGTCTCTTAATGAATATGTTATGTCGGTGGTACCCCACCAATTTCAGTTGTTGGTGCATTAATTTTTTTAAAGTACAATATTTAAATTCTTCTCGTTCTTTTTTATTTCTATATTCGGTGGAGTTACCGGTCAAATATTTAGATAAATCTCTATTAAAGTATCTTCCCTTCATTACACGTAAATTAATATAAATGGACCCCCAAGATTTTATTGAGACCGACGTTACTCTGAATTTTCCTTTATTATCTTTGAAAGTATCACCCTCAATAGGTTGACACCAATTTATAATATCACCCTTATTAACTAAAGATTTAATTAATTTAATGGTGGTTTCATCACTATAGTCTAAGTTAGGTATTGTCCAGTCAATCATATTACAAATATAAGAAATTATTTTCATTTACGAAAGTAGAATGTTATTTATTATTAGTTTATGGAATTAAAAGAAATAAAAAAATTTATATCTACGGTTATTAGGTCTAAAGTATCTAAAGTTAAAGTTGAAACAAAAAAGTTTAAAATTAAAATAAAAACAGAAGATACCAAGTAATGTTAGTATACGTATAAACCATAGAAAGGTTATATTTATTAGTATATGTTTAAGATTACTGAAATATTAAAAGATTTGTTGGTTCAAGAAGCTACCACAGCTAAATCATCCGGACAATACTCTGAACCACTAGGGTACGTTTCGAAAAGAGCTTGGGACTCCAATGCTGAATTTGACCAAATAGGTATGGAAAGAGAACCAGGAGAAGTTGTAGGTGTAGAGATTAAAACGGAATTACCCTTAGAGGTAGACATTACAAATACATCAGAAGTAGAAGATACGGAGGTAATAGATATGGACACTAATTCAGCATCAAATGAATTTGTGGGTGATGAAGAAGCAGAATCACCATTAAGTGATGAGGATGAGGACGACGATATGATGAAAATACTTAATCTACTGAATCAATCAGAGGAATAATTCTTCCACCACTCCTTACTTCATACTGATGGTTACCATCAGAATTCTCATTTAACATTTTAGCGAATCTTATAGCTTTAGATTTTTCCTCAATTTCGAGAATACTAGATAAACCATCTAACATAAGTACATTTAGTTGTTTACCCTCACTACTCATCATTTTTTTTAAGATATTATAACTCATTTTAGTTCTATTATGTCGTTAATTTTCTTTCCTGTTTTATAAATAGTGTAGGGGTTAAGGGAACTGTTACCACTACCCCCTTTAACACCCCTATGTTCTAAGACAATACCATTATTATACATTTTATTGTGTGTGTTATAAGGAATACCCATAAAATGATACATTCCGTCGGCAGTAACAGTTACAGACACCTCATTACCTTTATAATTTCTTCTTAACTCCACCTCGGACTCACCCAATTTTGCACAAAGTTCCACAATTCTTGGGTCTCCTTCCGAATTTCCTAGTTTTGTAACCAATCTTCTACGATTTTCTACAGTTTCATCAGTATCATTACCGGTAATATTACTCATTTTAGTGATTTTTACCCCAGGAATCTGATTTAAAGACGCTAATCCGCGACTTAAACAGGTATAAAATGCTGATTTTCCCAATAATTCGGTATTAAACCATTCATTTCCATCATATCTAAATAAGTAAAAGAAAGAATGACAGATATTTTCCACTATAAAAGCGGGATTTTCGATATTATCTATAGAAATTTGCCATACACTAGTCATTTCATACTTAATTGGTCCATTAGTTCTAGTAAGTTCACGTTCTCTTTGTGTAAAATCTTTAGTTAGACCAATTTTAATGTCATTACTCTCATATTCTTCGTTTGTCTGGTGAAAATATTCACCGGTATAAATGTATTTTTTCATTTTTTATCTTATTTAAGGTTCAAATTAAAGTATAGTTAAAATGTTAAAAAAAATCTTCAAAAATAGTGATTTTTTTCAGCGCTAATGCATATATGCTATATGCAGCCTATTTACTTTAAAGCATTAAAGCTTTTAATAGCAATATTAAGCCGACCAAAACTCATCCCAGGTAAATTCCACCCCATTTTCTTTACATTTCATATAATGTCTAATTTTTGCTCCTAATTTCATGTCATTAGGGGTATTTTCGACCATTTTTTCTATTTCATTAAGTGGTTCACACGCTTTTTTTTCATCATGATTTATAGGAGGTCGGTACCCAAAAGTTTTTACTTGTCTTAGTTCGTTCAATGTTCTTTTTTTGCTCATTATTTTATTTTTTATTGATTATTACTTTATCATCTACAATATCTGGTACTTTTAAGGCATAAACTGTAAATGGTGACATATCTACCGAAACAACTCTATGTTTTTCTCCTTTTTCTACTCTTATCACCTTACCAGGCTCTAAAAGATATAATTTATTTTCTATTTCTAAGGTTCCTTGACCTTCAGCGGTTATATAAATTTCGTCACTCTCTTTATGGTAGTGATAATCTTCATCATATAACTCATCTACAGAAGCTACCGCGATAGATATATCAGTATCATTGGTGTTAAACCCCATAAATCTATGTTTTCCTTGTAAAGGGTGTTTGTAAAGTCTCATTTAATGGATGATTTTTATTGTGTGAACCAAGAAGGATTCGAACCTTCGACCTACAGCTTAGAAGGCTGTTGCTCTATCCAGCTGAGCTATTGGTCCCTACGTATATTATATAAATAAAATATATTAAAAAAAAATCACTCTAACAAGTACCTATGTTTTAATTTATTCTAAGTATTTATAATAAAATACAAATTATTATGTCTAGAATAAAAATTAGTAAACAGGAGAAAAACCATATAAGAAATTTACAGGAATCTGATAATCTGTCAGATTGGGGAACCCAGATATGGGGTACATCACCTAACAACCCTAAACTACAAGAACAAATAGAAACAACTTGTAAACCGTGTGCTGCTGGAACTATGTTCACAGCTGTTGTGCAACCTACATGTGGTAAAAGAGTTAAATGTGTTGGAGTTAAGTGTTCAAGCCTAAAGAAATATTCATCCCAATCTTGTTGTGACGACGCAGAAGTAGGAACGTATAAAAAGTTTGGACACGGTGGACACGCTACATGTAATTGCTACCAACACGTACACATGAGTTATTGTAAATAAAAATCAAAAAGAATAAATTAAAATGGCAAGACTTATATTATCAGAAGAAGAAAAAAATAGAATAAGAACCCAGCATAAAAGGCTGTCGGAAACAAACGGAGCTCTTAAATGGGGGCATAACCTACTATTTGAACAAGACCCAGATGTAGATGTATCAACTTTAGAAATTGGTGATGTAGTAGACGGTAAGGTATTCCAGGGAATGAAGACTAAAAACGTTAAAAAACAGTATAATGAATTAGGGATGTATGCTGTTGGAAAGGATGACCCAAGTAAATTCTTAAAGACGTTTGTAGATGGTATCGCTGCCACCGTTAATTCCGATGAAGACATGAAAAACGCAATGGCGGAGGGTAACTTACAATTAGCTAAAGCAACTATTAGAAGTGGTGCTAGTAACTGGTATAGAACACCCTTAAACCCTGAAGTGGATAATGATTATAAAAGTGATGTAAATTATAACTACTACACAAACCCTGAGTGGTTCCCTGGTGGTTACGAGTCTTTAAGTGGGCCCGACACCACAGATTGGAAAGATAATAAAGCACTAGCCCAACGAAGAAGTACTAAATTTTTAGAGGCACTTAAAGCGGCTCTAATAAAAAGAGGCATAAAAATATTCCCAGCAATAGAGGAAGTAGTAACATCCAGTGTAGTAGATACTGGTGGAATGACAGACGAGAAATGTAAAGATGACTCAAACTGTAGTAAGTTTCGTAAAAATCCAGGACAATTTGTAGACGCAGATTTATCATTTGCATATACATCAGAAAAAGCTAAATGGGGTGATTTTGAAGACTGTACAAATAATCTTAAAATAACTGTAGGTTACTATGTTACATATAAACTAGCAAAGGGTAAGCAACTTAGCTATGACGGATTAGCAGATTCTGTAAAAGAATTTAATGGTGGACGGGCAAGCACAACGTATCATAAGTGTGATAGAGCAAAATTTAAATTTTTCTTCAATGACGTAGAAGTAGGAATAGTAAACTTAAATAACGGAAACAACGGTTTGAGTAGAAGAGGAACATTCACAGTATCAAAAGAAACAGTAGAAGAAATAATAAATGCTGCAGAAACAGGAAAGTGGAACCCTGGTGAATTAACATTACAAATTAAAGGTATGGCTTCTGACCCTCATTCTGAAGTACCTTTTATAACCATGGTAAATGGTAGGGGTGAAACTTTACTAGATGCGGAAGCGAGTACAGTAAAAAGTTACGCTCAAGCTAAGAGTTATAAACAAATGGTTCCATTATTTGGACCATTTAATCCTTGTGAAAAAATAGCTCAGAATTAATATAAATAAAATCCCCTAACGGGGATTTTTTATTTCTCTATAACATTTAATACTACAAATACCACTCCGGAGTCAATATATACCGCTATCGCTCCCCTGTTAGGTTTTTCATGTAACAACAACCAATGGTGACTAGGAGAGTTAATCCATTGAGTTAAAACTTGTTTTGATAAATCTTCCATATCCACCCAGCCATCTTTCGAAACTAAATTTGCGGTAAAAGTAGCAATATTTTCTCCACACGACCAAAAAAATAATCCTTGTGCTTTTAATCTGTTCCAAGGGTTAACCAAAGAATCTTCTCTATGTCCCCAACTAGAACCGTTATCATGTAGATACTTAGCGTGGTGGTAAGCCGCTTTATATACTGTTGTATCTAAAGTTAACGCGGAAATTCCATTTTCTACACGGTATTCATTTATTCTTTCAAAAACAAGTGAATCTAATACGGTTTGTCCATAAGAATTTAGGGTTAAAATTAGGGATAATAATGTGAGTAATTTCTTCATACTATTATATACGAAATACGTTATATTTTGTTTCTTTAAATTCATTCTTTTTCTAATAAGATTATTATTAAAGTTGCGTAACACCATTCCCCATCATAAATGACATTAATTACACCTATTGGGACTGTATTATTTTTATCTTCATCTAATGTCATTATATGTTCATGTATAGGTGACTTTATCCAGTTATTCACAAATAATTGAGAATCAAACTTATTATAATTTGTACGACATAGATTTTCACCAGCATAATGTGAAATAGCATTAAAGGTTGTTTCTCCTTCACTCTTCACTATTTTTATAGATTCATATTTGAACTCTACATTGGGATATATTTTTTCTATTTCTTTATGAACTACAGAATTTTCTTTAATCTGTTCTGAAATAAGTTTATATGAATATTTGAAGTTTGAGGAATGTCCCCCACCAGGGTTCCATAATGAATTAGCTTCCACTACCCGTTCTAAAAGGAAGTCTAATTTATCATTTAATGAAGGCAAGAAATTTATGTCACCCAAACCCTGAGAATGTCTATACTCGTTTACGCCAGAAGCTATCTTCATTTCAAACTTAGTGTACTGGGAAAACCCAAGCACAGAAATGAACATTAAGGATAATGTTAGTAGTGTTTTTTTCATATTACAAATATAAGAATTTTTTATTGATTACTAATATGGTATACGAAAATATTTATAATATGTTACAATGTATTTATAAGATATGAAAACTAGATTAACAGAAACTCAATTAGTAGAACTTATAGAAAAAGTTATATCTGAGAAGAAAGAAAAGAAGTGTCCTAAAGGGATGTACTGGTGTGGTGAGAGTAAGGCATGTAAACCAGACTCACAAAAGATGGGAGAGATTGGAACAACTGAAGATATGGAAGAAGCTGTGGGTTTTACTAAAAGTTATAGTGGAGAATTAGAGGGTGATATTACTTCATTTATAGAAGTAGTCTGTGGGCACATCAAAGACCAGGTAGATAAGAAATCTTTATATGGTGATGATGTAATAGTCCAACGAATGTACCAACTTTTAACTGAAGGTGGTGAACTACATTCACTAGTACAGGAGTTAATCGATATTCTTGATAGTTTACCAGACAAAGAACTAGGCCCTATGGGCTTTAGAGTTGGTAGAACTAAATAGAAAATAAAGATATTTATAATTAAAAGAAATTATGGGAAATATTAATAATCCAGGAGGAACACACACTTATGGTATGTTCACCTCACCAGTTATACCTGCAGACAATCGGGGTAGTGGTGAAACGGCTAATAATCAGGCGGGAGGACAAAAGGCAGAGCCAATAGCAAAAAATGTAGACTTTTCAACAGCAACAACATCTACAGCTTTAAACATACCAAATCAGGTAATGGGATTATTAGTCAGTGGACTAACATTTATGAAAATAAGTCAAACGTTAAATGGACAACCAATTTTTGAACGTAAATCAAATGAAGGAGTATTATTTGGAGCTGGGGAGAACACACCAGTAACTGAAAGAATTCAGTATTGTTGGTGTGGTCAAGGTAAGGGTCGTTGGGTTTTATTAAATGACACTTATATGGACAACGGAATGTTAGAGTGTTGTGGTGGTACTTTTGATTGTTGTGCTGGAGGAGAAGGAGACCCGACAAACCCAGTCGGTACACAAGGTGATTCACCAAGATATGCGTGGGCTCTCGAAGGTGGAACCGACAAACTAGGCTCAATGGTAACTAAAGGATTAAAGGGTGGATTAGCTGATACAGCTGATGGAACTTTACATTCAGTAGGCGTTCAACCATATTATAGTAATAGACGCACTCACACTAAAAATCTTAGTCCACAAGGACCAAAAGGTGAATAATTAAAATAATTAAACATGAAAAAGAAATTACAACTCAGTGAAACCCAACTAACAGAATTTATCGAAGATACTGTTAATAAGATAAAAAAAGAAAGACAATCTAAAGTCGTTAAGTTAAGTGAAAACGATTTATATAAGATAGTAGATAAAGTTGCTGCTGAACAAAAAAATGTTGCTAGCACACCAAAGAAAGTTCAAAAACCAGCTATCGTTGAATCAAAAAAAGAAAAAAAGATAACTAAAGATAAATTCAGAAAACTGAGAGAAAATCGTAGAAGTAGAAAGGTTTTCGAATCTTTAAACAAAGGAGATAGAAAAAAGATAAATAAAAAATAATGAATCACAGAGATTTTTATAATTGGTTAAAAGGGTTTATAGACTCAAAAGAAGGAGGGCTATCGCCCCAGGACTTAGAGTTGTTAAAATCTAGAATGAATAGTGTAAAAGAGGATGAGACAAGAGGGACAAATATTTTAGTAGAACCAGCCAGACCAAATCAAAGAAACATACCCCCAAAAACGGTGCCTGATATCTGGGCATAAACATCAAAATATATACCAAGTAGATTTTTTGGTTTTAAGGGCTTTATAAATAACCTTTAGGTAATTTGGGTGTGCGTATAAATCCGATAACCCCCACAATCGTAATTCTAAATGAGAAGTTATTCTTCCATCATTTATACGTTTTTTTATTTCTTTAAAATTTTCTATACCGACACGTTCGACTACTACGGTTTCGATTTTATCTCTTTTTAGTTTTTTCATATTTTACTTAATCCTACTTGGGACCAATCATAATTAATAAATCCTTCATCACGTTTTAAAGAGACTGCGTGAGCTTTTACTTTACTACCCTCATCATTTATCAATACCCTACCAGAATCAGCACAACCCATGATTAATAAATCAAAAGGAAGGCCTAATTTGGTTAATTCTTCTTCTGTTACTTTTCTTAGGTTTTCTCTCCTCCCAGTAATAAGAATTATTTTACAACCTTGATTTTCCCACTTATTAAGATGTTTTGATACTCCGGGTAGTATATCATGAGGTGTAGTCATAATACCCTTAGTGTCTTTTTTGTATGAAACCAAAGTACCGTCTATATCACAAATAATTGTCTTCATTTGTTTTACCCTTTAAAGTCACAAGATTTATGTGCACCATCACACATTGGTTGATTTTTAGTTTGACCACATCTACATAATGCATAATTTTCACTTACTATTACCTCTTCACCACCTTTTGTTACTGTAGTTTCTCCTTTGACCAAGATTGGTCCATTTTCTATAATATTAATTTCTACTGCCATTTTTTTTAATTTAATAATGTTATTTTCTTAAATATAAGGCTATTTATAATAAAAACAAATACTATGAATTTCTTTAAAAACATGTTAAGTAGCGAAGGGAAAGTCTCAAGCAAGAGATTTGTAACTTTTGTATGTCTATTATTTATGTTAATTGGGTATACAGCAAATTTATTTTGGGACTTCACAATTGATAGTGACCTATTTCAATCACTACAATGGATAGTTATGGCAGGACTTGGATTTACAGCAGCAGAGAACTTTTCACATAATGGTGTGAGCGAAGAAACAGTAGAAGAAGAACAACCAACACATACAACGGTAACTCATGAATATGACCATGACGACATATAAAAATAAAAAAACACACTACTAACTACAAACTTTTTAAAAGTTGGTAATATTTATTATAAAAACAAATACTATGGGATTAAATACTAATTACGGACAATTTCCACCACAAAAAGCTCCGGCTGGAAACACAGACGGTCATGACTACAACACAAGAGGTTCAGTGTGGAACATGTCGGAAGGAACAATAGGTGGTAACAATATAAGAGACGGAAGATTCGGTTATACTTATTATCTAACTGGCCAAACACAAAATGGCGATAAATTCTTATTAGATACAAGAAAAGGTCCATATACAGACTTAGAATGGATTGATTATAAACCAGCATAGTAGAATATAACGACATATAAAATTAATTAGGGACTTTTGTCCCTTTTTTTTTTATATTTATTTATATAAATTAATATATGGCCTTACCTTCTAACATAGAGATATTATGGGCCGAACGAGAGATTTTGAAACATCTAAGCGGTTCGGATAAACAAGAAATCGCTAAATGGTTTAACATACTTAGAAATTGGGGCAAATATAATATGCTTACCACAAACCTAACACCTTATTTTACAGATGCAAAAAATGTTCTTAGACAAGAATTAGCTCCAGAGATTTTAAATGCAATGGATGAAGAAGGTGAAGATTTTGATTATGAGACATTTTTAGAAGAAAGATACCCACAAGTAAAATATATTCATGATAATTCACAAAAAATGAGAGACATGATGACTAGATTAACTATTTTATATATGCAAGAAAATAATGAACCTATGACTAATAGTAATGTGGATAGGCACTTTAATAAACTTGCACTTAAAACATATACCACTATTATGCGTTCTCCATATTTTGACAGAGAGTTAAATAGAAGTGAAAATATTAATGAACAACAGTGGTTGGGACAGGATAGTGACGAATACGCACATAAGTTTGCGGATAGGAGTAGTGATATGTATTTTAGCCGGTTCGTTAAACCAGAATATAAAGAATCTATTTTTAAACAATGGGATAAACTTGGGCATGCCGATTATGGTGTTTTAAAATATTTTAATATCATCGATGATGAAGCAGATGAAGAGTATACTGATTTTCGTAATATTGGAGATGTGGTTTATCCTCTTTTATATCTTGAATGGATTGGTGGTATTCACAACACTAAGTTTGCTAATATGAAATGGATAGTAACCAAGGAAGGAGGGTGGAACCCTATAAAATTTAAAATAGAACCAGTTGATTATGATTATTTATATGATGAGTCCGAACAGTTCGGCGAACATGGTTATGCTTGTTGGGATATTGTAGTTTATATAGATAAAGATAGTGATTTTGACCTACCTTCTGAACGAGAAGAGGGTGAAATCCCATATATACAAGAATTATTTCCAGAAAGTGCAAGAAATAAATTAAGTTCTTTCAGAAATTATACGGATGAACAGATAGAGGTGATAGAAATGATGTGGGAGAGTTATGTTGATAACATAGAGTTTACACCTACATTTTGTCAGGTGGAAGTTGTTCTAGTTTAAGTCGTTACCCTTCTCTATGATTTTTTTTACCTTTTCTTGAATTTTTTCTGGTGTTAAATCCTCACCCTCCAATAAATTCAGGACATCAGTAGAGGCTCCACTTTCCGCGATTATTGCATCAGCTTTTTTTAACCAATCCTTAACACCATCTAACCCACCAGTTTTTAATAGGTTTAGAACCTGGTCATTGAATAAGTATCTTTTATTGAACCCCATATTAGTATTTTTCAGGTGTTATTACCCATAGAATAACATAAATTAATATTATTGGTACTGAAGGTATAAAGAATGATATTATGAATAATAATCGTATTAAAGTGACATCACTGCCAAAATAATTAGATATTCCCGCACAAACACCACCGATATTACCACGAGTTAAATCTCTTACTAATTTATTATTTTTTGTCTTTTCATTTTGCATTTTAAATTTTTTTAATAAATTTATATTAATAGAATCTATTTATTAATTAAATGTAACAAATAAAACCAGAAAGACCAACGATGATTAAATATTTCTTATATAGTCAACAAGGATGTGAATTCTGTGATGAATTAAAAAAGGTCTTAGACAACAATAATGTAACTTACACTATAAAAGATGTTGCTTTAAATAGAATGGAATGGGAAGTGGTAAGAGAAAAAGAAAACATTAAATACACACCAACCCTTGTTGCGGTAAATCGTAATAATAAGGAACTTAAATTCCTAGCGGTAGATAGAGATTTTGATACCCCTGAACAATTAATAAAATTAATTAAAATATAAAATAAGATGAAAACAAATTGGGACGAAATAACACCATTTAGAATATTGGTAGTGATATTAGGGATAGCTCTTATAATATCAGTATTACCGGGCTGTATGGTGTATGAAGGAAGTTATACAACCAAATCTAATACACATAGTTGTGAATTAATGGATAGAGGGCAGGCATGTCTTTCAGACCACTCCTGTTGTAAAGACGATAGCGATGAAGTTTCCTACTGGAGAACTAATTACGCGTCAACAGCTGGACTATATTATTACAACGATATTCCTTATTGGGGGTATTATAGTGGGTATTATTACTATTACGGGTATAGACACACATATCCTTGGTGGTACTATTATAATTTCACTCCACCATATTATTATGGCATTACAACCCATGTGCATTGTCACATAGGTAATAGTGGGTATGTTTATAGACCAAGAGGGAATTGGAGACACAATAATAGAACAAACTTAACCTACCATCACGATAAGGTTCATACTACAGGTGTAAATGTTAAGAGTAAGTCAAATGTGCCAACCAAGTTTAGAAATATAAAGGTAAATGTTACTCGTAATAACAAAACGAATGTAAAAACCAACACTAATTACACTCGTCCTAATGTAAAAACTAATAAAATTAAGATTAATCGCTCAAATACGATTAAAACAAACACCAATAAAACTAATATTAATCGTAATAATCGCTCAAATACTAATAAAATCAACATAAATAGACAAAATAAGTCTAATACTCGTACTAATTCTAACCGAAGACCTAAGTAAGATGTATTTATTAAAAAAAAATATTTAATGCCACGATTAACCCACGAACATTTACACACTGAGATAAAACTTGTAAAAAAAGATGTATGTCATGTAAAAGAAGGACAAGATAAAATGCAAGCTGATATAACAATGATTAAACGAACATTGTTAGACCCTGATTCAGGAGCTATAGCAAGAGTTAATCGTAATACTGAATTTAGAAAAAAAGCCGGAGCCGCTATCTGGTCTGTTTGGATAGCAACTTTAGGTATAATAGGTAAAATGTTATTTTGGGATTAATCCTCTTTAATAAAACAAATATATAGAACATATAAAACCAATAGAAGTGATAAAAACTTAACTATTGTCATCTCCATGGAGTTAATTTTCCTATAAGATTATTGATTGTTTTTATTACAGGATAGTACTTCTTGTATAATTTACAAAGTTTGGGTTCGTACCATTTCATTTGATTATGTGTCATCTTTTTAAATTTATTAAAATTTTTATATTTCAATAAATCACAATAACTAACATCGGTACTCCCCATATCGTGCATATTTATTTTTTCTTGGACCTGAAATAATACATCATAAGGTTTTGAAAATTCTACATCAACATAACGCCATGGGGACGATATTAATTTTCTTGAATCATTATATTTTTTGTCTATGTATTGTCTCATAGTATAAGTGTAATAATTTTTTTTTATTATTCAAAATTAAATCTTAGTTGATTTGGGTTTTTATTTGTAGACCTTCGTGAGGGTGTTGTATTTCTTTTAATTGACACTTTTATTCTACGGGTATGTTTACTAACCCAAGTACCATCTTTTCTAAAATACCCTTTGACTTCTATTTGTTTGTACATTATATATTACACTCTATATTATAATTTAAGTCAATAATTTAAAAAGACAATAAAGACTATATTATACTTAAGTTATATTTATTTATAAACATTATATTATGAACGTATTACATTGGCCAGGACATAAGTGGAACGCTTACAAACAAAATTCTAATAATTTTACTAATAATGACGCTGAAATGGATAGAATTAGAGACCTACATATTCATGAAAATCAAAGACTTGATGCTGCAACTAAAGTTACAGGTCTGTTAAAACAATATAAAGAAAATCATGGTCTCGTGGAAGATGCTGAGGGCATTACAGTTAATAATGAATTAGATGTAACGGAATATAAAAATCATAAAGTTAATAATGGTGAACCGCCATTTGAGTCAGAAGAAGAAGTTGAGAATATGGAGGCTACTTCAGCAGGTTCTGCCGGAGCTTTTTCAGGGCCATTAAGATAGAATCATTTCCAGAAAATTTGAATAAACACCAGTACACTAGCTAACATTAAGCTTACCATGGTCTTTGTGTTTATGCCCTCACCTTTAAACCACCACGTGAGAAACGCAAATACCACTACACCACAACAAAAAACCAGTATTCTCTGAGGCCATAATAATTCATTAAAGCCCACATAACCACATCTCGTCGCTTCAAGAAACACATAACTTATAGGGATACCACATAACGCAACTGCCCACTCATATTTTTTGAAGACAGGCCAAACAAATTGACCATTAAGTTGTAACCAAACTAGAATTTGGCCAACAAAGAAAAGTAGTGTAGAAATTAAAATATATCGGTTCATATTCTTAATAATAAATAATATTAAACAAGTTATCAAACTATTTATGAGTAAAACGCTTTATGAAGAATAAATTCGGCTTAACACAATCACTGATAAATGAAATTAGTGAAAGAACTACCAAGATGGAAGTCAATCAAGTATTGCGTATAAAAGATAGAGTACGATTATTATATATGGACGACCCTACCGCTGTCCCACCAAACAGCGAAGGTGAAGTTATTGGGATACAAAAGACACCTTGGGGGAAACAGTACACAATTAAATGGGATAATGGCAGAACTTTAGATTTAATGGGCGACGCAGATGTATGGCTTAAATTGAGTAATTAAATATATGAAGATTATTACTGAACAAAGAATAGAGAACTGTAGTCCTCCTGGAACTATTGTTAGGAGTGCTGGTGGCAAGTGGAATTATACAAAAGCCAAAGGGCTACGTAACCTAAGGGATTTTGGAAAACTTTTAGTTGGGTTTACAGCAGACATTTATAAACCATTGGGTAGATGGACCGACACTACCCCGTGTCTTGAGGCTAAAGGCAAAACAGCCTATAGGTTTGGTGTGGTTAATGAGGATAGGTCATGGTCAATATTAAATAGAGTAGATAACCATTACTATGTTTTTGCGTATATTCTTAATGTGTTATACTCATCAGGTTTAGACGTAGTGAATAAGAATATGGTGGATATAGATTTATTAAGAGAAGCGTTAACCAAAGGTGTGGTGACAATAGGAGAGGAAGTAGAAAGTGAGGCACCTAATTTAGCCCCTGAAGAAATGGAAGCTAGAGGTGAATATATTCGCCCAGAAGATAGAGTGATAACACAACAGATAGAAGTAGAAGAACAAACTATAGAGACACCAACGTACAAGGATTTTTTTAGTGAGGATGGACAATATTACTCTGATATTTTATGTGTGATACAACACACTACGGAAGACGGAGACAGTAGAGAGGAGGTCGCTTTAACATATTTACAGGGTATTTCTACAAAAGGTGGAGAATGGATAGGTACGTGTCACGGAGATAAGGATGATGTTAAGAATGGAATAGATTTAACACAAATAATAGATGGCATACCACAAGGATTCCAAGTAAAACCATTTCGTGGTGTGGGTGAGACCGTTGACGGGAACTACGTGGTAAGACAAGTCGGTAACTCTAGAGTATACCCACAACCCCCAAGAGGACCAGAATTTTATGTGTTTGTTGGTAACGGTGGAGAATTAGATGGTGAAAAACTAGTATTTAAAAACGAGGGCGTTAAAAAGGGTGGGGACGGTAAAACATATATATTCCCAAAATCATCTTTTGTTAGTACCACATTAATGGAAGCAGAACACAAGAAAATACTCAAACCACTTATAGAATATTATGTTTTTAAGAATAGTATGTTGATTTAAATGATTTTATCAATATAATTCATATTTAATATGAAAAAAGATATGAATTATATTGCAGATTTAATAGAAGACCTTAAAACAGCTATAGAAGAAGAAGATTGGACTTTAGTAGAACAGTGTTTACGTACACTAGAAGACATGGAAGATGATTCCGACAAACAAGATTTCTACTTTGAAAGAGACGATACTTAAATTTTATAGAATTTTAAAATACTAAATTGGTACATTGGTACACCATTTTCAAGCCATTCTTGGTTAGAGGTTTTAATTCTTAATTCGGTGCCTAGATTTTCATATTCTAATATTGTGAATATTCTTTTTGTACCTCCTGTACTAATTTCTATAGTATTATTAAAATTACCTATTACATATACAAAGTTATATTGGTAATTAACTAATAAATCGTTATAGGTAAGTTCCCAAACAGTATTATTAACTGATACACTATCTAAAGGTGTTTGTGGGGAATTATAAACATTTTCATACCCATTTAGTGAATATTGAGTGACCTCGTAGGTATCATTAGCAACCATACCTTCCGTGTGTGTATATCGTATACCTTCATATAATAACCATTTACCACTAAGATTAGGGTAATCATCTGTTACTATGCTAGTATTAGTAGTATCAACAGTTACAGTATTAGGCGGTTGTGGACAATCATCAAATTCATACTTTTCACACGAAGTGAAAGCAATTAAGAGTGAAAGAAAGAGTACAAGTTTAGAATATTTCATTTTTTTTATTTTTTAGGGTTAGACAATTTTATTCCTTTTTTAATCCAGTAGTAGAATTTATCCATAGAAAAGTGAGATAACATCGCTTGTTTTTTAGCAACTAATCTGCCAATTTCGACACCTCTTGGGTCACTAAACCCAACACTCACTAATTTATATCCACTTTTTTTAATCATATTACAAAGATAATAATTTTTTTTTAATTAACTAATAGGATATACGAAAATATTTATAATATGTTACAGTGTATTTATAAAGAAATATATAACAATGAAAAACGTAGTAAGACTTACGGAGTCTGATATAGAAAATTTGGTAAGAAAGGTATTAATGGAACATGATGCTGAATATGAGAATGCTGAATACGAAGATGAAGGGTTGCCTTTTGTGGGCTATGATGTAAGTACTGAAGTTTTTGATTTTCTAGAGTTAGAGAATAAACTTGGTGAAAAGATTAATGTGAGTAGTATAGTAGAAGAGTTTAGAGAAGACCTTATAAGTCAAGCTATGGAAGAATTAACTACTGAAGAAGAAGAACCAACACTAAGTCAGATAAACGATAGGGTAAATAATATAGCTCAAGATTTGTTAGATGAATGGAACGAGGCTAGCGAGAGTGATTTAGCAGAACAAGACCTTGACGCCGGATTAGATACAGGTGCGAGTACGGACACCTCAACAGCAAGTTCTGGAGGTGGGACAGGAGCACCAGGATGGGAGACTGGTCTTACAAGAGGGAGAGGAAATCCATTACAAAGTGGAGCACCTTATGACACCGGTTTAACACGAGCAAACGCTAATCCATTACAAAGTGGAGCACCATGGGAAAGTAAAGTGACAAGAGGTAAGGGAAATCCAACTTATATGTAACTTTTTTTACCGTTATAAACATATTTATAGGAGAAAAATAATTATTATGCAAAAAGACAAACAAAATCTAAAGGAGGAACTAGGTTCTTTACAATATTTAATTGAATTTGATAGAACCAAACCCCATACAGAACAAAAAGACTTATTAGAGTATACTAAGTTAGATAATATAACACCAAAAAAAATACTTTCAGACAAACCATCTAAAAAAGATGGTCTGCAAGAATTGGCACCTTTAATTGGGTTACTTGCAAGAATATCTCCATGGGCAGTTAGAGGTTTAGCAAATATAGGTAGAGGTGGAGCAGCGCTAGGTAGTAGAGGTATACTATCAAAATTACCAAGTGGTTTAAAATGGTTAGGTGGATTTGGTAAAGTAAGTACAAAAGGATTAAAAGGTATACCAGCTTCCCTTTCATCAAAAATAGCAAGTGGACAGAAACTAGGAAAAGGTATTCTACCAGCTAATTTGAGTAAAAGTATAATTAGTACACAAGCAGGTTCTGGTTTAAATAGACTGTTAACTTGGGGAACAGGAGCATATCTTATAGGTAAAATAGGTAGTAGTGGAGTTAAAGTTCCAGGAAACGCAGCTTCAGCAATGCAGGATTGGTCTGAGGGTGGTCAAATGACAGAAGACGACTTTTTGTCTATCGCTTTTACACCTGAAGTTTACGACCAAGTAGAACAACAAGGGTTGATACAAGAAATTCCTTTTAATTTCCAAGCAGAAGGTACCTTAGCTCAATTAGCTGATGTAATTTATGACGCTACTGAAGGTGGCGAAAAATATTATGGTAAAGGTGTTGTAGATTTTCTTACATTTGGGGCTACAGAAGGTGCTGGTACAGAAGAAGATGATATCTATTCAGCTTTTAGACAAGTTAATTCACTTTATGATTGTTCACACCTATCAGGAATATACCAATTAAAATATGGTACCCCTTTAATAGAAGAATTATTAGATGAACTATCAGAAGAAGATTTCCAACCAATTGCTGATATTTTAAGAGATAAACCGATTTGTATAATTGATGGTGAGAAAATATATAACATAGATGATTTAAACGACAAAATAGAATCTTTAGTCAATGATATGATTAACAGACCAGAAGGGTTACCGGCAACAAGAGTTAGATTTAAAACATTATTTGATGGGGAGGTTGTAGACGTTTTTCTGGATGTTAATGTTGCTCCAGTATTTGTAGCGGCAGGAAAAGAATACTTAGGTCAGTTTGAATATATAGAAGCGTCTGAAGAAAAAGTTTACTTATTATTACCTAATCACAAAGTAGGAGCTATAGCTGATAAAGATGATAGAAAAGCTGTATTAAAAATATTTGGAAAAGGTGAAGGTGGTGAAGGAGCAGATTATGTATTAGGTAGAGATATAGAAGTAGCTGGAGAACTTTATGAAAAAGGTGAAGATTTAGCTACTATCGCAGGACCTGGTGGTTATGCAGATGTAATTTATGATGAAATGGTAACAGATAATCCAAGAAGTGCACAAAGACAAAATTGGGTTCTACAAGGTGCTGCAATTGCATTTGTCATGGACACGGATGAATTTGAAGTTTTAACAGAAGCTTATAAAGGACTAGAAAGTCTATTAAAAGAAAATCATTTCTTAGGTGAACAGAAATATAGAAGAAGTGAAGTTGAGGGTAAACATAGAATACACAGAATAAGAGGTAAGGTAGATGACACTAGTGGTGAAGAACCCGTTAAACCGAAAAAACAAAAATCATATGATTCGGTAAAAGAATGTACTAACGTATTTAAACTAGGTGATAGTGGAAGTGGTGTTAAACAATTACAGAAAGAATTAATAAGAAATGGTTATAAATTACCTGAGCATGGTGCTGATGGTGATTTTGGACCAGAAACTAAAACAGCAGTTAATGCATTTTTAGGTAAGAGTGGTCAATCTCAGAGAGGGGTTATAGATTGTGATGATTTAATAGCCTTAGAAACATTGAAACATACTAATGAGACTGCTGGTGAAACAACAACCGATACAACTACACAGGCAACAACCGATACAACTACACAGGCAGTAACAACTGACACAACTACAGAAAAACCACAAGAGGATATATCAACTACTGATGTGACTAGTAAGAGAGAAAAATTACAAAATCTTGTTTTGAAGACTCCAGATAGTAAACAACAAAAGAACTATTGTAAGAACTTAATCGCTTTCGAAGCTGGAATGTTAAAAAGTAATATGGAGAGAGCAACTGAGTTAAGAGCACTTAAAACATGTTTCGACAACCATGACTTTGGATGGTTTGGACCCTCTAAAAGAGTTAGAAAAACTTACAAATTATTAACAGGTAATTTTAAAAAGAACATTAAAAAAACAGAGAAATTTTAGATATGTCAGCTATAAAATTAAATGAAAAAACCTTAAAGAATGTAGTTAAAAGAGTTATTAAAGAAACTAACCATAAAAAGACTACTATTAACGAGAAAGAACTAATAAGAGAACATAAAGTTCTAGTTAATAAAACATTTCAAGGAATCTCCAAAAAGTATAAAGCAATAAACGAATCTAATTCTAGATATATCTTTAATACTGTCGCTAGTGAAAGTATACATTTAGGTGAACAAGGAGTTAATCCAAAAATGATTAATGAAGGCATTATGAGCCTTATATTTGGAGCTTCGTCAACCGGTGCGGTAGAAGGAATTCGTACTTGGATGGTTGGTTGGGTTTTAAGTTTGTTTGGTGTAAAAGATAGTGGGTTAAAAGATGCTATTGCACTTTCTTTAGGTAACGTACCATTTACACAATGGCCTAAGTTATTCAGTAGTTGTGAATTTTTATTAGATAAAACATTAAAGGGTGTAATTGAATACTATTTAAGAAAAATGACTAATACATTACCTGGTGGTGGAATGTTTAGTTCATGGATGGGTGAGAGTATGAATGAATTAGTTGATGATGCTTTCATTGAAGATATGAAGAAAAAAGCTATTCCGATATTATGTGATAAGTTAAAAGATTTAAAAGGTAGAATGGGGGACGCTACACAACAAAAAATTTCTTCCACGACAGACACGGTAGCAGGACAAGAAGAATATAAAGATGCTGGTTCTGGTCTTACTGGGTTTATTAGTAATTTATTTGGTAAAAAAGAGGCAGCAACATCTTAGTTAGAAAATATGTGTGGGGAACCACCCAGCATACCCCAAGATAATCCATACTCTTTATCCATAATTCCCATATAGTTTTTGTATATATAATCTTCGATTATTCTATATTGTTTACACCTATTAAAGTTATCTTGTATAGCATTAATCTTACTTCCATATAATTCTTCCGACAAACTAGCTACAATAGGAGATAACTCCTCAAGAGTACTGAATTGTATTACCCCATCTAAATTGAATTTTTCACCAATATTTGTTGCTCCTATATAGATTGGTATAGTTCCTGTAGCAAAACAATTTAATATCTTTTCTGTGAAATATAACTCATCTTGAAAATTCTCCACCACAATGGAGAACATATAATTTTCGACAGATTCTACAATAGGCCGCCAACCACCTATTACACCGAACACATCTACTTTATTATTGTTTTTAAATTTATCTACTATTTCTAATCTTAATTTATGTAATTCACACCAGTCTTTATTAGAAGAAACTATTGAACACATTTTATTTTTATTTTTTATGCCAATCTCCCCTTTTCCATAAGTACCTCCTACCCATATGCCCCCACCAGGTATCCATTTTGTGTTAGAATGATTTCTCAACAACGCGGAACTATGGGTAAACACTAAGTTAAATTTATCGATAATGGGTATTATACGTTTATAAGGGTCTGGTTGAATCGCTTGGGATTCAAATATCCAAGCAAACGATTTTTCTTTTGGGGTATTAACACTTGTTATTGTGCCATGGGTATAAAAGGTTGGGTTTTCTGGGTTAGTACGATTTCTATCCCATTTTATAAAAGAGGATTTTTGACCAGCTACTGAATATAAGTCGTGAGCAAAATCACCATCTATTAAATTATATGTTTTATACACAACTATTATTTATTTTTTAACTCCCACCTTTCTCTTCTAGAAGGTTTTTCATTCTTCATTTTTTTAGTTTTAGACGGGGTTGCGGGCTCATTTAACTTTCTACCAAATGTAACTAAATGGGTTAATTTTTTAATTTCTTTTTTAGATTCACCATTAATCGGCAATCTATCTAGTTTTTGTTGTGGAGTTAAACTATTGTAATATCCTTGTCTTGATTCAGCGTTTTTTCTTCTCTCGTTTCTACTGGTTGCTCCGTATTTTCTTAATTTTGCCATTTTTTAGATTTTATTTATTTAAATTTAGTTTGGTGGAGGTGGGGGGTATCGAACCCCCGTCTTGTTCATCTTCAAAAAATATCTATCCTACACGTTTAGTTTATTCATTTTGCTTTGACAACCCTTATAGAATAAACAACCTTAGGGGCTATCGCACCTGTTCTATTATTTACCGGCCGAACAGTTAGTGCCGGGTTCGATTTGTATGAATGACGGTTCTATATTAAAGCCACAAATCTTAAATCCACTCTAATTGAACCGGAGCTATATCGTAACTTAGTTACGCTACAGCTACAGACGACCCCTCACGAACAAGTCCAAGAGTAGCCATCGTATCTAATACGTTGCCGATTAGAAAAAAATGAACCAGTTTTACAAGGTTAGTTCAGCCTTGACGTGCTGATATTGACCAAATGATGCCAATCAATTCCAGTCACCCCCATATGACAAATATAAACAAACTTTATAAAAGGACAAAACAATAATGTATAATTTTAATTATATTTGTATTTAAGATAAATAATACGTATCTTTGTTTAAAATATATTATGAGTAAAACTACAGAACACATACTTAAGACTGGAATGACTATCGGAAATGACTATATAGATTATGATTATTCATATGACGAATATATACAAAAAATAAACAGATTGAAAGGAATTCTATCGGTACCCACCAAAACTTGGGAGGAACAAGAGTTAATTCAGCATATAGTAGATAATACCACTGATTTCGATACTATGGATATAGACGACTTAGGTAACATTTACATAACTAAGGGTAAAGCTGAATACTACCCATGTTTTGTAGCACATTTGGATAGTGTCCATGAAAGGGTGGATATGGTGGTTAAAGAAGAGATACTACCAAACGCACAAGGACAACATAGACCAGCTTTAAAAGCTTATGAAAGAGATACTGGAGAACCAACAGGTATTGGGGGCGATGATAAAGCAGGCGTATTCATATGTCTAGAACTATTAAGAGAACTTGATACTTGTAAAATATTTTTACCAGTTGCTGAAGAAACTGGATGTCATGGGTCTAAAGAGGCAGACGAAGACTTTTTTAAGGACGTTGGTTATGCCTTACAATTTGATTCTACAGAAAATGATACCATGAGTCTTTCCTTAATGGGGGTTAAACTATTTAAAGAAAATAGTGAATTTATTAATAAAACTAAAGACATTATTTTAGAACACGGTATAACAGAATGGTTAAATCACCCATATACTGATACTATGATGTTAAAGAAGAAATTCGACTTCAGTTGTTTAAATTTCGCATCAGGATATTACAACTACCACACCAAAAATGAGTATGTAGTGATAGAGGACGTATTTAATGCTCTTACTCTGGGCAAAAAAGTCACTAACATACTAGGGGAAAACAAATACAAATATAAATCAAAACCCGCAAACCACCTTAATTTATTCTAAACATCGTGCATATTTATCATTAAAAGATATATTATGCCGTTAACACCATATCCGAGTCAATTTTTCACTCGTGCAAACGCAACTCCCATAGCTGGTCAAACCATACCAAAAGGTTCAGTACTAACTTGGGCTGAACTAGACACCAGTCTTTTAATGCTTAATCAAAAAATTAATGATACCATTGGACTTAATATTGGGCCAGTAGGTAGTTTTGGGGTTTACCATAGTAAAACTTACGCTGCTGATAATGGTACATTAAATTTTTATAGTCTACTGGCGGGGTCAGGTATAACAATAGTTGACACATACACTGATGCTACTTTAACTCTTAGTGTGGTTCCTTCATTTTGTGAAGCAGCTTTAACAGCGGCTACTATAACACCTTGTGGTGATTGTGGTATAAAATTCCAAAAAGCCGCTTCAGGGTATACATTCCCAATGTATGGTCCAGCAACTACTGGCCAAACACTAGTATTAGCTCCACCAGCAGCTCAAACAGGTGGGTGTAGTAATCAATTAATGTGGGGTACTGTGTCATCTTCAGCTACAGTATTTACTGACTTATATGTAGATAGTGCAACATGGGCTACCGACTTAGGTGGACACCCGACCATCATTAATATACATAGAAGTGATGGTGTACAATGGAACTTAAACTTATCTGGTGAAACACCTTATGTGTTTAATGAAAATGCACCAGACTATACAGCGATTAGACCACGTTTAGGTAGTAATGACGCGAAGGCTATATATTCTAATATTGCTGGAGGAGAATCTAACACTATATCCCCAAGTAACACCAATGCTTCTATAGGGGGTGGTTCAGGTAATACTATTGAGGGAAGTCACAGATATGATTTTGCTCGTACATCGTCTTATCATAGTGTAATTCTTAACGGAAAAGATAATTTAATAGCTTCTGCGGCTACTTCTGTAATTTTAGGTGGTAAAGAAAATAGAATAGGAAATGTGGATGCGGGAGCGTTCGATAATCCTATCGGAGAAGATAGAGTCAGTAATTTAATTGGTGCTGGTACACAAAACCTTATAAGTGGTGCATCACAATCCTCTATAATGGGGGGAACCGAAAATAAAATACAAGATATAACACATTCCTTTATAGGTGGTGGTTATTCTAATACGATTACCAGTGGGTCGACAGATGCAATTAAGGACGACCTCCCATTTAATACTAGAGGGTTTTCTTCTATATTAGGTGGTTGGTATAACGCTATAAGTGGACAATCAGCATCAATTGTTGGTGGTGACAATAATAAAGTACAAACAACATACGGAAGTATTCTCGCGGGGTATAATAATAATGTTAATGCTATATATGGTGTTATACTAAATGCAAGTGCGAATACTATATCACCTACAGCTAGTGCATCTACTATTTCAGCGGGTGTAGGATTAATAGCTTATTCTTCTGAAACAACATACACAAGAGGATTAGACGCCCATACAGACATAACCCAAGCATTAGGGGGTGTTGTTAATACCGAACATAGACCATTTAGGTATCATGGTAATTATGCTTCACCAGGTTATGGTAAATTTTTAATGTCCAATTCTAATGACGGTCACGCTAAATGGGTAAGTTTACCATTTATACCTAGTGGTATAACTAACGTTTCTGGTGGTTGTTATATGGCATCTGCTTATACAAGTGGGTGTACCGTATATATGACTCTAACAGGTGGTACCTTATGTCAAGGAGCAGTCTTAACTGCAAACACATGTTCTAATCTCGGGCCTTATCAATATGGAGCGGGTACAAATTCAATAAAACCAGTTTTAGGTACAAATACTACAGTAGGGGATTTCTCTACGGTACAAGGAGGATTATTCAATACAGCTCCAGGTACGTTTGGTTCAGTTGTTAATGGTATTAGTAATGATATTGAAGGAATACATGACTTTATAGGTAATGGACAAGAAAATAAAATTGTAAACACCTCAACAGGTAATTACCACAGAACTATTTTAAATGGTTATAGTGGACATAATGCTTCAGTTCGTGGTGGTACTATTTTAAATGGTGACGCCAATTATTTAGAAGATGGTGCTCAATGGAGTACAATCATAAACGGTAAAGAAAATAGGATAACTGGTAATGTTGATGCTGTAACCCCAGGAACAAGTGGAGGGTATAATCTAATCGGTAATGGGTCACTACATAGAATAATCTCAGGTACTACTAATAGTACAATCCTTAACGGACATCATAATCAATTAATTTCAGCGAACACAGTTAGTATATTAGGTGGAAGGCATAACGCAATAAGTGGTGAATCTAATACTTCAGTAATTGTTGCTGGTCAACATAATTTAATTAATAGTCCTATGGTAGACATTGGTTCTACATCAGGAGTGTTTATTGGTGCGGGTCACCAGAATATGGTTATTTCTGGCGTTACATCAGGAATAGTTGGAGGAACTGAAAATTATATTTCAGGGGCCACCAGTTCATTTATAGGAGGAGGTACAAATAATAAAATAACACAACAAGATGGTGCAACTACAGGAAGAACAAAGATTAGTTCTATAGTTGGTGGAGATTCTAATCTAATTAGTGGTGAGGGTGAATATAATTTTATAGGTGGTGGCTATTATAACGACATAAGGAGTGTTAGTAATAGTTTGATAGTTGGTGGTCATAGTAATAGTATATCCCAGGACAATTCCGTGGACACAATTGATATTGGATTCAAATCAATTCTAGGGGGCCATACAAATTATGTTCAGGGTACAGGGTATGACGTTATTCTAGGTGGTTCAGGTAATACAATAACTGCTGATTCTAATGGTAACTTTGGTTTAATAGGTAACGGTAGAGACAACCAACTAATTACAGCACACGAATATTCTACAATTCTTAACGGACAAAAACATGAGGTCACATCTATATACGGAAGCATATTAGGTGGTTCAGGTAATACGGTAAATGGTAATTTTGGGCATATAGTTGGTGGAACCGGAAATACTATAAATGCTACAGCGACTTCATCAGCAATTATAGGTTGTAACGATTTAACAGCAGACCAATCTAATACCACATATATGTGTGGTTTAACAGCTGGAACAATATCAGCAACCACAGTGTTTGCATGGAACGTACCACAGAAATATGTAGACACAAGAAATTATACGGCAAATGTAGCTGAAACAATAACACATAATTTAGACACACAAGATGTAGTAGTGAATATTTGGGATACCGCCACAAGTCAAAGAGTTGATGCAACTATTCAATACGGCACATTAAATACTCTCACTGTAGAACTTACTATGAATAAGGACAACATAAAAACTGTAATAATAGGATAATATGGGAATTAACGATTTATATGGGTCTTTAAGGGTTTGGGGACAAGGAGATAATAATTCATACACTGGATTTAGTGTAGTACATTCTGGTACTGGAATAGCTGATTTAATAGTTAGAAGTGGTGGTGATATTGGTATGGGTACCAGTACTCCAGACTGGGATTTAGAATTATTTAGGCAGAGCAGCTCTTCAGAAGCAGCTATAGTATCTGATGGTGGTAATGCGATACTTAACTTCCAAACGAGAGATGAGACAGATTCCTATTTAGTACATAGAAAAGGCACAATAGGTATTGGGAATGCAATATGGGCAGCAGGAGTAGACTATCATAATGGGACAGGAAGTTACAACACATATACAATAGCTACCGGAACTACTTTTGCTTCAGACTACCAATTAGTAATAACAAGTGGTGGTACTGTAGGTATCAGAAAATTACTCCCAGCGGCTACTTTAGATATCGCTGGAGATTTAATGGTTAGGGATGTCGCAATTGGTGGTAATTATAATTTAATTTGGGATAGTACCACTAATAGTGTAAAAAGAGGAAACAATATTATTCCTGTCAATTTAACAGGAACAACATTTTTAGTTAGTGGGTACACAACAGGATGTACAACATTCTTAGTTTATTCTGCGGCTACAGGATTACAAACATTTAGTGCGAATACGTGTGAAGATTTTGGGCCCTATCGTTATGGTAAGGCACCACAATCCATAGAACCAAAACTAGGAGCCAATCAGTCTAATGCTAATTATAGTGTTATTGGGGGTGGTAGACATAACATCATTATGTCAGGAGCAAACACAGAAGATAATGTAATAGCAGCAGGTAATAGTAATATTATAGAAAGTGGGTTTACCTCATCAGGTATATTCGCTGGGAAACAAAATAAAATAGTAGCTGGTGATGGTCATCAGTATAATGCCATAGTTGGTGGTATACTTAATACCATATCAGGTGATGGATATACTAGTATTATTGGTTCCACTAGTTCGAAGATAATAGGAGATAGTGCAAACCGAGCATATTATAGTTCTATTGTTGGTGGTAGTAACCAGTTTTTACACGGTAGTGCATATGGTGGTATGTTAGGTGGTATTACTAATGTGATGTCTGGTGGCCAACAGTCAATTATAGTAGGTGGTACTACTAATAAAATTAAATATTCTACTGGGAGTTTTATAGGTGCTGGAGGAGTTAATCTAATAAGTGGTGGCACTAGAAATGCAATTATAGCGGGTACTAATAATACGATGACAGCTTCTACCTATAGTGCAATAGTAGGTGGTAGTAGTAACTATTTAGATGGTAGTATAAATTCTTCTATAGTAGGTGGTGCGTCTAATAAAATACATGAAAATTCTGATGTTGTTATTGTTGGTGGTAGTGGAAATACTATCGAAAAAACAGCAATATCATCCGCAATTATAGGAGCTTCAGAGTTAAATGCTATATCAGCTCAAACAACTTATCTAAGAGGGTTAAATGTTAATTCTGATGTAGCTGGAAACACACCAAACGGTAATTGGTTACAGTATCACGGTATAAATGCAGACCAAGGACTTGGTAGGGTTTTAGTTTCTCATGATGATGACGGCCATGCAAAATGGAAAAATTTAGCAAATCTAATCCCAAGTGGGATAACAAATTATAGTGGTGGTTCTGATGTGTATGTTCTAACCGCTTATACAAGTGGTTGTACTTGGTTTGGTATAACTAATTCTGGGACAACATTGACGGCAGATACTTGTTCTAGTATGGGACCTTATATGATTGGTGCTGGAATCAATTCAATAAGACCAGTATTAGGACTTAATCAAACTAGTGGTGTATATGGTCACGTATCTTCTGGGGCCATAAATAATAACTGGCAACCTTTCACCGTCATTCTAGGTGGTACACTGAACATAGCACACTTTAATGCCCAAGGTGGTGAATACAATTACCTTTATGGGATGGGTAATCAAAACCATGCTGGAGCATTCGGTTATCAACACGGTACATCCAATTGGATGTTTGGGTCGGGGAACTACTCCAGGTTGTTTGGTAGTGGTAATATGATATTAGGGGGGTACAACGCAGGATACTACTCCAACCTTATGGGCTCGTCAAATATTGAATCTAATTCTTCAGGTAATACAGTAAATGGGTGGATTAATTATCTTCATAACGCTACTTGGAATAATGTCCATGGACATGCAAATGTTATACGGTCAGCTACTACCCTTTCTCATGTATCTGGAGCTCGTAATGTATTAGAAGGTAACTTTGCTACCATATTAAGTAGTTCTGGAAGTACAGTTTTAGCTTCTGGTGGACATATTTTAGGTGGTACAGGGAATACTATATATGATACAGCAGCATCCGCAGCAATATTAGGGGGTAACGCAATAACAGCCAGAACCTCTCAAACCACATACACACACGGATTAAATGTATGGACAGATACAAGTGACGGTGATAGACCATTCCATTATCATGGAAGTGCAGCGAATAATATAATAATTCCTAATAGTGCAGCATATTCTGCAAATCCAACAGTATTTTTAGCTGGAGTAAATGCAGAAGGTAGAGCAAAATGGTCACCACTTCCCGGAACAGTACAACCACAATATATGAGTGGTGATACCTATGTTGTTTCTGCACACACTATAGGGTGTACTCTTTATTTATACACTAATTCTGGTGATACCGTTACAGCGGATACTTGTAATAACTTTGTTTCACCATATAAATGGGTAGCAGGAACTCCTGGACCAACTAACTCGTGGCACCCAACAGTACCAGGAGGACCTAATGAAAATATAATAAAGTCTAATTGGTCACAAATTCTTGGTGGTGGTGATATGCTTAGTGCGGGCACCATAGGATATACAAACATGATAGCACCACAATCTAAAGCTGGTGTATCTCTGTATATTGGTAACACAATTGTGGGTGGTACAGGTAATCACATTCTTAGTGGTACTGTATCCACAATAGGTGGTGGAGCATTTAATAAAATAGTAGGACAACCAGAATTCACCGAGGCGGGTGAAGCAAATGGTTCATTAAATATTATAGGTGGTGGGTATATGAACCAGATAAGTGGATGGACATGTAATCTCATAGCCGGAGGCGCTTGGAATCAGATAAAATCTGGGGCAACATCATGGTCAACCATAATCAATGGTGACCAAAATATTATTGAGAATAAAGGCGGTCTCAGGACATCTATGTTTAACCACATAGGGAATGGTACACAAAATTATATCACATCTCATCTGCCTCTAAGTAATCAAATATTTAATGGTGCTCTTAATAGAATTGTTGGTAGGGCTATTTCTATAGATGGTAGTGACCCATATAACCCAACTAATTCTTATAATACAATACTGAATGGATACCAAAACTCAATTGTTATTTCAGGTAATTCGGAAGCAAACACCCAAAGCTATAATACAATACTTAATGGTACCTACAATAGTGCGGGGACTAGGTCAGATTATTCCACAATATTAGGAGGACAATTTAATTGGGTTAATGCGGATGGTTCAGCTATACTTGCGGGTCTCCGACATCACGTCAACGCGAATACAGCAGCGGTATTAGCTGGATATAATCACCATATGGCACCAACTGCGGTTAATAGTAGTATACTCGCGGGACAAGACATATACGCTTATAGTGCGGATACATCCTACACAAATTTATTTAATATACAGTCAGCAATGACCTCAACCACCATAACACAATTCTTAGTTAGAGAATTGGACCCTGAACAACCAGGAGGATTTGGAGCGATTAAGGTAAGAGAACTTAAATCATTAGGAGGACCAATACCACAATTTACTGGTGGTCTAATAACAGGAGACACTCAATTTGAAGGAGTAGTAAGCGCATGTACTCTAGTTACTTCAAATGTTACAGCATGTGGTACTGGTTTGGATTTCGATAACCCTAATATTATTCTAGCTAGTCCAACTCAGGTAACTAGTGGCTTAGCTTTAGGTACCTACAGTAATACATTTAGCCCAGCGGCTACACTTTCTATTGAAGGAAGTGGAAGTCTACCAGCAATAAGCGCAGCATCTAATAATGATGTTGTTGCATATTTCTTAGGGAGAGGCACAGGTTCAGCAAGTTTAATATTACAAAATGATTCATATACAAACCCAGAGGGAGAGGGTGGTTATTATCTATACAGTAAAGGTAACCTAAAAGTAACTTCTGAAGCTTTAACATTAGGACATACTAGTTATTCACCACTTGGTATCTTCACAGGGAGTTCGACAAACCAAACACTATCAGTTAGTGGCGATAGTGTAATGGTGGGTAAAAAATCTTCATTTAACGCTTGGGATTCAAATCAAGACTTTAGTAGTAAATTAACAATAAATAATACAAGTACCACTCAAGATAGTTTAAGGATATATGACGATACCGTTCTTACGTCTAGATTTAGAAATGCTAGTGATGGTTACGAGATAGCGTTTGGTGTAACCCCAACAGCTAACTATAATGCATTTTTTACTATAGACCCAGGTGCAGCAGGACCGGCAAACGGTAGGATAGCGTTATTCAATCAAAACTATGATAGTGGCACAAAATTAGAGTTAGGACAAAGTCTTGGTGAAGCAGCTTCTGGTAAAACATATATAATACAAAGTGGAAACACTTCAATATTTGGACAAAGACCCACTTCAAACCCAACCAGAGAAAACACAGAGTTTGAAGCTCTAAATATTTCAGCTATAGCAGTTAAAGCTGGTAATAGATTACCTTATGATATTGTAAATGCAGAAAGTTCAGGTTCTACACATTTAGGTGTTGGTACAATGAACCCAACTAAACCACTTACAGTAATAGGACAAATTAGTGGTACATCAGAAATGTATCTAGATGGTGCACTTTGGTCTCCACGTATATACGGATATTGTAATTCTGGTGATTCTTATAATAAACTTACAACTCAGTTAACAGCTGTAACAATTAATGATGTTGTTTCTATAGGTGGTGGTAAAAATAATGATAGTTGGCCAGAACTTTTAGTTAGAGGAAATGGAAATGGAAATGCTCCAGAAGTGGAAATTAGAGTAGATGAAGATGCTGTTGGTACGGTAAGTGGATATATGGCTCTATCGTTAACTCACTATAGCGGAATCTCAAACACACAACCAATACATGAATGGAGTGTTATTCATGCTGGTAATTCTCAAAATCAATTCCAAATCAGATATGTTACAGATAAGGTAGATGTGTTTGAATCTGAAACACTAAACCAAGGAGTTTACGCTGGTTCAGGTCAAAGCTCAACAACTGGATTACTCTATGTGTCAACAGGAGGTACTTTTGCTGTTGGTGGTGGGTACGGTCGTGGTAGTTTTGATAACTGGTCCGATAGAGGTGGTATGTTAATTGAAGGTTGGTCTGATACACCTAATTATGATGCTTTACACATAGTTAATTCAGGCGATACTAGTTTATTAAGAATGAGAAATAGTGGTGATTTAGGTATTGGATTGAAATATCCTGATACTAAATTATCTGTTTCTGGTGAAGTGAATACACAAGTAGTATCAGTAACAGGTAATACTACTTTAGATGGAGCATTCAGTGTTTCTGGTCTAACTTCTTTTGTGGGTGATAGTAGGTTTAATGAAGATGTGACAATTGGTGGTGGTTTAATCATAACAGCTAGTACATATCCTGGTACTGCTTTATTTAGAGCAGATGAAAATATAGTTGTTATTTGGCCAAATAAAGTAGGTATTGGTCCTGTCCCATTAACAATTAGTGGAACAACTAATATTAGTGGTGATACAACCATAGATGGCGTATTAAGACTTAATTCTAGTTTAGAAGCTGGAGGTGAAGATGGTAAAATAGATTTAATTGGTGGTATGTCAGTATCCACATTCTTAACAGGGGATACAATGTCAGCTACAAGTGTACACGCCACCAATGTATACACATTAGACGGTAGAACCACCGTAGATTCTTCTGATGGTACAAAAACTGATTTTGGGGACGACACTATAATTAGTGAAATTAAAGGTTCTGGTGTTAAAATAAATTCAGTAGGTAATATAGAAGCGTTCGTAACAGATGGAAAAGGGCTCCATTTAACTAATGCATATATAACAGGGTCAACAATTTATTCCGCGAATACGTCTGGTAACGGAGTAATAGCTATTCCAGCACCAAGTAAAACATTTACATCTGGAACTACGATGATGGGTATATCCAGAAAATATGTAACAGACCAATTAGCTGTAGGACCCACAGATATAATATACGTAACTCACAATCTCAACAGCAGAGATGTCTTAGTTTCTGCAATTGGAACAAATGCAGATATTGGCAGCACAAACATTATACTTGGAGATGCGTCTGTAACCATTAATATCATGAATTATGACACAATTAAAGTTACTGGTGTAGCAGAGATAACAGACTTACGAATTGTTGTAATGACAATCTAGAGACTTTTTAATTTAAGTTTTTCTGTTTTCTTATCCATACTAATAGAATATTTACAATTTTCTTTAATCTTTCCTTTTAGAATTTCTTCAGATATAAAGTCTTCTATTTTATTTTGAATCATTCTTTTTAAAGGTCTTGCTCCGAATTTTTCATCATATGATTCTTTAGCTATAAATTTCTTAACTGAAACATTGAAGGTTATATTATAATTTTTTTCTAATAATCTTTCTTTAAGGTTATTAAGTTCTATTTTAACAATTTCTTCTATATTTTTTTCATCTAGATAATTGAATACGATAGTATCGTCTACTCTATTTAAGAATTCTGGGCTAAAAGACTTTTTTAATTGAGAAGCAATTATGTCCTTCAGTGCTTCTTCTTTTTTCTCTAATCTAGCAGAAGTATTAAAACCTATTCCATTACCAAAGTCTTGAAGTTTTTTAACCCCTATATTCGAAGTCATAATTATTAAAGTATTCTTAAAGTTAATAACTCTTCCCATCCCATCAGTCATATGACCATCATCAAAGACTTGAAGAAGTATATTAAAAACATCTGGATGAGCTTTCTCTATCTCATCAAACAATACAACACTATACGGTTTATTACGTACAGCCTCGGTTAATTGTCCACCTTGATTATACCCAACATAACCAGGAGGTGAACCAATCAGTCTAGACGTATTAAATTTCTCTTGATATTCTGACATGTCTACTCTAATTAGAGAATCTGTTGAACCAAATATTTCTTTTGCTAAAGATTTAGCTAGGTGTGTTTTACCTATACCGGTTTGCCCTAGGAACATAAAAGTGCCTATAGGTTTAGAACCGTCTCTAATACCGACCCTATTTCTTCTAATAGCTTTACATATTTTTTCAATAGCCTCATCTTGTCCTACAACATGCTCTCTTAGTTTTGATTCCAAGTCTATGAGATTAGCCATTTCATTTTCAGATAATTTACTTAATGGTATTTTAGTCATTTGGGAAACAACAGTATATAAATCATCTAAATCTACAACAGTTCTTTTTTCTTCCATTTCTAGTTCCCACGCAAACTTTAAACTATCCAACCTCTTAAGTAGTTTCAGCTCTTTATCTCTTAGTTGTGCAGCCTTTTCATATTGTTGTGATTTTACAACAGATTTTTTTTCATCACCTAATTTATTAATATTCTTACGCAGACTTTCTATTTCTACAGGATACTCTATATCTACTTGAACTTTAGCACCCACTTCATCCATTATGTCAATTGCTTTATCAGGAAATTCTCTATGTGTGATGTATCTTTCTGCTAACTTAACACAGAGTTTTAGTATTTCATTACTAATAACCACTTTATGGTGGTCTTCATATTTTTCTTTTAGGTTAATTAGTATTTCTAATGTTTCTTCAATAGTTGTTGGTTCCACCATAACTTTTTGGAATCTTCTTTCTAACGCACCATCCTTTTCTATATTTTCTCTATATTCATCTAATGTAGTAGCTCCGATACATTGTAATTCACCTCTTGCTAATGCAGGTTTAAAAATATTAGCTGCATCTAGAGAACCAGAAGAATTACCCGTACCTACAACTGTGTGTAATTCATCTATGAAAATTATAATATCTGGATTTTCTCTAAGTTCTTCTAAGACAGCCTTCATTCGCTCCTCAAACTGGCCTCTGTATTTAGTGCCAGCTACTAAACTAGTCAGTTCTAATGCAACAATTTTTTTATCTAATAAATTACGTGGACATTTACCGCTATGAATTTTGAGTGCCAACCCTTCAGCCAAAGCAGTCTTACCACACCCCGGACCCCCAATTAGAACTGGGTTATTTTTCTTTCTTCTACATAATATTTGTGCTACTCTAGTTATCTCAGCTTTTCTACCTACTACAGGGTCTAATTTACCCTCACCAGCCAACTTTATTAAATCTCTAGAGAAGTTATCTAGGATAGGTGTTCTACTTGATTTTTCTCCTTTATTTTTCTTTGGTTTCTTACTCTGGGCTCCTTCTTCTTCGATACCAGAAAATGTTGATTCTATTTTTTCTTTCATATGTTATAATTTAAAGTGTTTAAACAAATATATAAAATGTTTTATAAAATGTAAAAATATTATGGTAGTGACATTTTTACCCATTACATGACATTATGTCATTATTTTTTTGTATATTTATTAGTGGTATACTATTTGTAGTAAAACTTATTGTAAAAGTAATATAAATTACTTGAATAAAATAATAATATTTAATAAATTTAAAAAAAAAATGATTATGTTAAAAACAAAGAGAACAAACTTGGGGAGAGTGATAGATGACTTCTTCAACGACCCATTCCTCGAAACTGACAGTTATTTACCCACTGTAACGCCTGATAATATAGCAATATCTACTGGAAGAAGTAACTTATTAGAAGACGATAATTCTTATAGGTTAGAAATGCAAGTTCCAGGACTTACAAAAAAAGATATTTCTATAACAGCAGAACGTGGGCATTTAAACATAAGTTCAAAATCAGAGGATAAATTTAAAGTAGATAATAAAACTTATATTAGAAGAGACTTCTATAATACAGAATTAGAGTTAGATTATAGATTACCTGAGAATGTTGATATGGATAACATCAAAGCAAAGGTAGAAAATGGTATTTTAGGTATAGAAGTGCCTAAATTAGTAAAAAATAGTAATAATAAAAAAGAAATAAAAATAAGTTAATATGGCAAAAATAATTGGAATTGATTTAGGTACTACAAACTCATGTGTTTCTGTAGTAGAAGGTGGGTCTCCTACCATAATTGTTAATTCGGAGGGTAAAAGAACAACACCTTCGGTTGTATCGTTTAAAGATGGAGATAGGGTTATTGGGGACCCAGCTAAAAGACAAGCAGTAACAAACCCAAAAAATACAGTTTATTCTATAAAACGTTTTATAGGTAGCAAATTTAGTGAAATAAGTAAGGAAGCTAAAAAAATGGCTTATACTGTAAAAAAAGGCACCGACTCAAATGTTGATATTGTAATTGACGGAAAGACATATCTCCCACAAGAAATATCAGCTGTAGTATTACAGAATCTTAAAAAAACAGCAGAAGAATATTTGGGAGAAACAGTAAAAGACGCCGTCATAACGGTACCAGCATATTTTAATGACTCACAAAGACAAGCCACTAAAGAAGCAGGTGAAATAGCAGGATTAAACGTCCTAAGAATTATTAATGAACCAACCGCAGCAGCATTAGCTTATGGGATAGATGAGAAAAAAGAAAAAATTATAGCGGTATATGATTTAGGTGGTGGTACATTTGATATTTCTATATTAGAGATAGCTGATGGTGTATTTGAAGTAAAATCTACCAATGGTGATACACATTTAGGTGGAGATAATTTTGATGAGATAATCATAGAATGGTTAATTAAAGAATTTAAAGAAGAGAGTGGTATGGATATAAGTAATGATGCATCTGCTCTACAACGGTTAAGAGAGGCTTCAGAAAAAGCAAAAGTAGAACTATCAACTTCTACAAATACAGAGATTAATTTACCTTATATTACGGCAGACAATACTGGACCAAAACATTTAGTTCGTACATTATCTAGAGCTAAGTTTGAATCTATGGTAGACTCATTGGTTAAAAAAAGTTTAGCACCTTGTAGAAAAGCAATTAAAGATGCTGGCATAAAAGTTAGTGAGATTGATGATATAATATTAGTTGGTGGCTCAACTAGAATACCAGTTATTCAAGCAGCGGTAGAAAAGTTATTCAAAAAGAAACCATCTAAAGGGGTTAACCCAGATGAAGTAGTAGCGATGGGAGCTGCTATACAAGGTGGTGTATTAGCGGGTGACGTTAAAGATGTTTTATTATTAGATGTAACCCCATTATCACTAGGTATTGAAACTATGGGTGGCATAATGACAACATTAATAGAATCAAATACTACAATACCGACATCTAAAAGTGAGGTATTCTCCACAGCTTCCAACAATCAACCAGCAGTAGACATTCATGTTCTACAGGGAGAAAGACCTATGGCAGGAGACAACAGAACATTAGGAAGATTCCAACTTACAGATATTCCACCTGCACCAAGAGGAATTCCTCAAATTGAGGTTACATTTGATATTGATGCTAATGGTATTATTAATGTAAAAGCAAATGATAAGGGAACGGGTAAGAGTCAAAATATCAAAATTGAATCCGGAAGTAGCTTATCAGAAGAGGAAATTAAAAAGATGAGAATGGACGCTGAAACAAATGCAGCAGAAGACAAAAGAAAGAAAGAAGAGATAAATATGTTGAATGAGGTAGATGCTTTAGTGTACCAAACAGAAAAACAAATTGAAGAATTTGGTGATAAGTTAGATGAAGAGGACAAGACCAAACTAGAAAGTGTTCTTAAAGAATTAAAAGATGCCATTAAAGATAAAAATATGGAGTCTATAAGTACATTAAAGGAAAAACTCACTAGTGATTGGAATGAAATAAGCACTAAACTTTACCAGACTACGCAAGAAGAGGCAGGACAAGAACCTACAGCTGAAGAAAGTACTACAGATGTAGAATATGAAGAGGTAAAGGAATAATTATATAATATAAGCATTTAAAAAAATTTTTAAAATGATTAAAAAAGAAGAAGTAAAAGGAACTAGAATATTAAACGAATATGCGTCAAGTAACATATCTTATACAGACTATGATACGAAGACAAGTGAACTTCTAGTTACATTTAAAGGTGGTAGAAAATATCAATACCACGATGTGCCACATAGCATATTCACCAAGTTTAGGATGTCAGAAAGTCAAGGAAAATTCTTTAACAGAGAGATATCTAAAAAATACAGATATAACGAAATTAAGAAGTAATTTATTTGTGTAGTATATTTTTTATTCGTATATTTGTATCTAAATAATAAAAAAATTTAGTTATGATTAGAATAGGAGTAATATACAACGACGGAAAAATTAAAAGTTATAATTTTGATTCTGAAAAAGAAATGGAGAATTTTGTTTTAGAGATGAAAGAAGAACCAAAAAAGATTAGGGTTCTGAATAAGAAGACTAATGAGGTATATAACCTAATCAATAATCAGTAATTTACGCGGGTGTAGCTTAAAGATAAAAGCGGCATACATTCCAGTAGGTAGATGGTGGCTTGGACCACCCACCCGCTCTAACCTTAAAAAAAAATAATATTATGATAGCATTTATTTTACTTATATTAACTTTAGTTATCTTTTGGAAACCAGTAGTACACGGTTCTAAGAAGGATAGAGAGACTTTTGAATACTGGAAGAAGTATAATAATAGAACATAATAGTTAATAATATCATGTCCACATTAATAAATGGTTGCGATTGCAACCATTTTTTATTTATAAAAATATTTATAGATTATGGGAGTAAAATCAGCAGTACTAAAAAGTTTTAAAACAAAAGACCATTTAGCACCATCAATCTGGGAAGAGAATGAAGATGGGACCTATACTTTAAACCCTGAAGTTAGGTCCACACTACTAAAGGTAGCAAATAGATTTCTTGATTATAGTGGGATGGAAGAGCTAACCTGTGATATTAGTACACAAGATTGTGACATATATGATGTTACTATAACCGGCAGTCTAGCGAACTTCAACTGGAGTAAATTTTCTGATATCGACTTACATTTAATTTTAGATTTTTCAGAAATAGACAAAAACTCCGAACTTGTTAGAAAGTACTTAAATAGTAAAAAAACTATATGGAATAGTACTCACGATATTACTATAGATGGTTATGAGGTAGAAGTATACTCACAAGATTATAGAGAACCTCACCATTCAAGCGGGGTATATTCAGTACTATACAATAAATGGATAGTTGAACCTTCCTACAAACATGTAACAATAGATGATAAAAAGTTAGATGAAAAAGCAACTAATTGGATAGATGCTATAGATAGAATAATAGATAGGTCTAAGAACGTTAAACCAGAAACAATTTTAAAAGAAATTGAGAACATTAAAGCCAAATTAAAGAAATATAGAAGTTGTGGTTTAGAATCAGGCGGAGAGTATTCTTATGAGAATTTAGTGTTCAAAGTATTAAGAAGAAACGGGTATATTAAAAAATTAATTGATTTAAAGAATAAACTTATAGATAACATACTAACTATATAAATTTTTTCTTTTTAATCGAAGTATTTATAAGAAAGAAAATAGACTTAAAATATGGCAATAGGATACGATAACAGCTCGAGTAACAAAATATACTGTGATTCAGCGATTCAACCGTTTATGTCTGGACCTTCCGGATATTTGACTGGTATAACATGTACTTCAGTATATGCAGATGGTGCGGTAACCGGTTTAAGAATTAATGGTCAAACAATAGGAATAGCAGCAGGTAGCACACTTGACGTAATTATAACTTCAGTTGGTGGTACTTTAGCTAATGCATGTTTTACTTGTAGTTGTCATGATTGTTGGGAGGACGAAACACAAACCATGAGAGAAAAGTTTTGGCCTTTCGCTGGTGGGGATGCACATAATGTAAATGCAGCAGCGGCCGCATCACCGAATCTACCAGGCGGAGCAGGTATTTATAGTGGATATACTTTTTATCCAAATACATTAGGAGGAAGTAGTCTAGGTGGGCCAGGACAATTTAGTTAAAATAAAAAAAAAATAAAAATTTTAAAAATGAGCGGATTAAAACCAGTAGGAAGTGAAAAACTACCATTACAAGAAAAAATAGATAGAATAAAACAAATAGCGGGAATTGTAAAAACAATCGATGCCCCAACAAGTTATTCTAATACTCATTATAGTACTAGAGGACAAGATGGTAATGTTTATGCTATAATAAAAGAGAATAAACAATACTTTATAAAATCTGGTAAAGACGAAAATAACCTTTCACATATTGATGGTTTATTAAATTCTAGAAAAGAAACTTTCTCTTCTTATTCAGCAGCTTTAAAAAGATTAAACTTTAAAATGAAATCTATTAATGAAGCTAACAATTACGGTGCTATAGAAGAACAAAGAAAAGTATTAAAAGTAGATGTGCCAACCCCTGAACCTGAAGCTGAAGAAGTAGAGGACTTTGATATGGGTATTGAAGATGAAGATATGGGTGTTGAAGGCGAAGATATGGACATGGATATGGATATGGATGTAGAAGGTGGTGAAGAAGATATAGATATGGACATGGATGTAGAGGTAACTGATGATGGAGCTGAAGAGGAGGAAGACGCTGTAAAAAGCATTCAAAAATTAACTGGTAAATTAGGTCAAAAATTACGTAAAGCAGAAGGTAAAGGTGAATTAGATTCTGAAACTATAAAATATGTATTAAATTCAGTTATTTCGGCTGTTAATCTTGACAATTTAGACGCGGAGGATAAAGAAGAAATTGTAGAGAAATTTGATGATGTAGATTCTGAATATGACGAATTAGACGATATGTCCGATATGGAAGTTAGTGGTGAAGAAGAATTTGATATGGAAGATGAAGAAGGTGTTGAGGATTTTGAAATGGAAGATGAAGTAGAATTAGAAGAGCAAATCCCACAAATAGCTGGTATGGCAGGCGAAGCAGTAGGTGGTTATATGGCTGATAAAGCTTTAGAAAAAACATTAAGAGGCATGAGAAAAGGAGGAAACAAAATGGATTTTAGTGATGATGAATTATCATCAATTTTTAGGACCACAAATAGCGATGAACTTAATGAAGGATATGATAGAGTGAGTGAAGTAATTAACAAGTACTTTAAAATTAGTAAAGAGGAGAAACAAAATAATAAACAAAAAAGAAACAACTTTTTAGAATCTAAGTTAACTAAGGCAAGAAATATAGCTTCTATCTTGGAACATACCGAAACTATAGAACAAGAAACAGCTAGTAGAAATTTTTTAACTGAAAACGACAATATTGAAGTAGTAGGTAAAAATACTAAAGGTTCTTTAGTGTTTAATAGTAATGGTAAGGTTACAGAGATTAGTAGAAAGGGTTTAAAATCTTAATAAATTAATCATGTTCCTTGTCTATGTAAATGAACTCGGACCCAATTATAAAGGGCAAAATGTGTACGAATTTATCTTCTCAGATACTTTATCTGAAATTTGTGGAGATGATTGGGATAAAACACCAGCACAAGGAAGCCCTAATCCCCCACATTTAGGAACAATTACGAAGGTAGGCACATTGTATGGTAGTAATATACAATTTGAACTAATCCAAAATTCTGATTATTTTGGTATGTGTGACGCGGTAGATAATGTCATTGCATTATGTTGGGAGATATATGACGATGAAAATACCACAGACTCAAGACTAGTTTTCTCTTTTGGTGAGAATTTGAAGTTGGTTGAAGATAAACTATATACAAAAGATTTAATTTTAAATTATGTCAAAAATCTCGAATACAAAACAAAATAGAATAAAAATTAAAAGATTACTCAATAAAGGGTTATCTATAGAATTATTAAGTAAACTTAATGAGGGTGGCATGAATATGTTACACACTATGGTAATTAAAGAAGAAGAACCTAAAACTGCAGAAGAGTTATCGAAAGACCATCTAGCACTATCAACAGCTTATAGTGAGATATCAAAAAAAGAAGAAGAAATGGGTGATTTAGAAGAAAATTTTCCAGATGCATCAGTAGATGGAAAGAAATTAAAAAAAGATGTTAACGGAAAAAAAGATGTAATAGATGAGAATGATTTAGAAGAAGGTTATGATGAAGATACTATACATCCAGGAGAAGGTGAAGTAACACAAGACCCACATCAAGTTGGTCCAGATACGGACGATGGGTTCGGTAACCCAAAAGAAGATGATGACGGTATGGGTATGTTTGAAGGTGTAACAAAACAACACCTAATAGAAAAATTTGCTTCAAAAGCTCAAGCAAGATATTTTTATGCAAAATCTAATGAACCAGGAAAAGAAGGAAAGAAATGGAAAAAATATACTAAAGAATTTTCTGATGATACAGAAGATTTTGATACTTTACCTGAGAAAGTTGAACAAGATGAAAGTATAGAGAATACTAACCCTAAATTAGTAGAAAATTGGATAAAAGAAATAGTAGAAAAAAATGCTAGACCTGCGATGACAAAAGCAGAATTAATAAGAACAATTAATGAGACAGAAGAGGTTGTTAGTATAGAAGATGTACAAACTGATGAAGAAACCGGTCTACCTGACTGGTTAGATTTTGAATCTATATTGTCGGGTGGTATGGGCGCTCCTGGTGAAACAGGATTACCTACCATAGCCCCAACAAAACCAGGAATAAAAACTCCACCTAGAAGAAGAGGTACTCCATATAAACCACATCCTGGAGTTAAACCAAAACCTAAAGCCCTTCCAGAGTATACAAAAGCACAATTATTAGAAGCACCACCAATTGATTATGGTGATAGGCCAGAAAGAATGGCACCGGACATTGAACAAAAAATAGGTTCACAAGATTTTCCTTTAGGTGATAACCCAGCATTTCCTGATGTTGACGCTGATGGTATCCCAGATAATTTTGAAGAGTTAGTAGCATCTGAAAGATTTAAGGATGTTGTAGATAACGTTAAAAAATATACAGGCTTAGAGCAAGTAACACAAAATGAGTTCATGCAACTCCAAATGATGTTAAGGGACTCAACTATGAAAATATTACAGATAGAATCACAAAATAAAACAGAGTTAGAAACTTTAGCTGTAGACTTGGTAAGAGAATATATGGCACTACCTGAAGACGCTGTACAATTTGACGCTAAGATTGTGGGTATGGGAGAAGTAGACATGTCAGGATTTCAAAAAGGAGAAGAGGAGGAGGAAGAACCGTCACAACAAGAAATGAAGAGTGAAGAAGAATTATTTGGCACATTTGAAATGTTTGACGCTGAGAAAGAAAAGAGAAGGTTTATAAATTCTTTAATACAAGGTTCAGCTAAGAAAGGGCATTATTTGTATCATATGATTCCAGAAAAAATAAATTCCATAAATCCAGAGTTATTAGATTTATATGGTGTTATGATGTCAGTTAATGATTTAGTATATTGGATTCTGCCAGATGAAACAGCTCAAATGATGGGGCAAGGAGGAGAATCGGCAGCTGGAAAAGAAGAGATAGATATAGAGACAGACCCACCGACAATTAAAGCTGAAGGAATAACATTCCCAGTTTTAGTACATGAATTAATAAAAGGTGTAATGGAATTATTAGCTTCACAAGGACTTCCTAGTGACCCTAGAAAAGCTGAAATGGTTATGAAGGAAACTGATACCTTACCAGCAGAAATATGGGATTTAAGGTTAGGTCCAGTAATTTGGTCAAAATTTAGAGCAGCTTACCCAGCAGACCTTATGGATGAAGATAAAGCTGAGATACAAAATTATCTTTTCAGTGAATTCACAAGAATGGAACCAGAAGAATTCTTTGATTTAGCAAAGGAGATTCTATCGGGCACTGAAGAGGGTAAAATGGAACTTCAAAGGATTGTAAAATCTATTATTGCAGATTTACAAGAAGATGATTATGATGAAAGTTTGAGTTCAGAAGAACCACAACCAACACCACAACCAACACCACAACCCAAACCAAGACGAAGTACGTCACCTGATTTAGATATGGATACTATTCTTGATAAGATATTTAATCAAGGTATGGGCTCATTATCACCAGATGAATTGAATTTCTTACAAAGCCAATAGAATCGCACTCTTAGAATGACTCTGTCGATATTTATTATATATGGACATGAATAAACAAGAATATATATTAGAATACGCCAAGTGTTATAAAGACACTGAATATGCATTGCGCACATATTTAGAAACTTATGATAACACAAAGAGTAAGTACGTCCCATTCAAACTTTTCCCAGAACAAATAGACATGGTTAATGACTATGAAAATAACAATGATAATATAGTTTTAAAATATCGTCAGGCGGGAGTATCTACAGTTACATCAGCATGGATATCTAAAATACTACAATTTTCGTCTAAAGAAAAACCAGAAAAAATACTTATATTAGCTAATAAATTAGATACAGCAGTAGAAATGGCAAGTAAAATTAGAAATTTTTTACGACAGTGGCCAGAGTGGATAGATGTAGGATTTTCTAAAGATAAAGACACCCAAAAACATTATAAATTAAATAACGACTCAGAAGTAAAAGCTGTCGCTACATCTGTGGATGCTTTGAGAGGGTATACCCCTACAATGTTAATATTTGATGAGGCTGCATATATAGAAACTGGTGACGACTTATGGGCGGCGTGTATGGCATCCTTAGCTACCGGTGGTAAAGTTATCGTAATATCTACACCTAATGGTTTTGATAGAATATATTATGAAATATTTGACCAATCATTACGAGGATTAAATCAATTTAAAATTAGTAGATTAACGTGGTATAATGACCCAAGATTTAATAAAGATTTACGATGGATTAAGACTAAAGATATTACACATTTTTTATTAAATAGAGATGAATACGATGAATCTGAAATTTTATATAATCAATTAGAAAGAGCTGATGAATTAGAAGAATTAGGATACAAACCATTTAGTGATTGGTTTGAAGAAATGTGCAAAAAACTAAAATTTGATAGAAGAAAAATATCACAAGAATTAGAGTGTGCCTTTTTGGGGTCCGGAGATAATGTTATATCACCAGATACGATAGAAAATTTAATGAAAAATGTTTGTGACCCACTAGAAGTATGGGTGGGCAATAGCTTATGGGTTTGGAAGCAACCGAAAGAAGGTCATCGTTATATTATGGGTATAGATGTTTCTAGAGGAGATAGTGATGATTTTACATCTTTTATTATTACAGATTTTGATGCAAGAGAACAGGTGGTAGAATATTTAGGTAAAATTCCACCAGATATTGCAGCTGAACTTGCAAATAAATGGGCTTTAAAATATAATTGTTTTATTGTTGTGGACATTACTGGTGGTATGGGTGTATCGACTTCAAGGAAGTTGATAGAACTGGGGTACAAGAACTTATATTATGATAATGTAAAATCTAATGATATATGGAAATTTAATCCAAATCAAGCAGATAAATGTCCCGGAATTAACTTCAATAGTAAAAGAGCACAGATAGTACAAGCTTTAGAAGAACAATTGAGAACGGGTTTTATTATTAGGTCACATAGATTGATTAATGAGTTTAAGACATTTGTTTATATAAATGGGCGTCCCGACCATATGAAAGGACATCATGACGACTTAATTATGGCAATTTCAATGGCATTATATGTATCTCAAAATTCTTTTGCAGAGTTAGAGAGAAATACAAATCAAGCAAAAGCAATGTTAGATAGTTGGGTTACACATGAAACAGCTAGAGAGGAAACAGGGGCAAGACCACAACCAGCGTTCAGGCCACATACAGTTTCAGGTAGGCCAGTTAATATGGACCCAAATAATCCGAAAGAATATTTATGGTTGTTCGGGGGACTAAAATAATAATTATATGGGTGTAAGAAAAGTAGGTGGTAATAAATGTGGAAAAGGATTAACTAGAAATCGTTTTGGGCGTTGTATTAAAAAGAACTTAAGACAAGCACTAGACCAAACGGTTTATGAATGGATATGGTTTCCGCCTGACTTTGATAGAACAAAAATAATAAACACTGAAACAGAAAAAGGAAATGTCCAATCAGCAGTTCCATGGAATCCAGCTGGTCCACCAGAACCGGGTCCATGTGTTGTAACGTATGTATTACCAGACTATGTTATATGTGATTATGTTGTCTAGATAATTGACAACCGATATTTTTATCGTAAATTTAAGATTATGGCAGAAAAAAAGAATTTAACAGTATTTCAGAGATTAGCGTCCTTATTTGGTCCACAAGGCCCAAGAGCACCAAAACCATCCTATGATTTTGATAAGGAAGTTCTTTTAAGAACAGACAATAAATCTCAGTTCGAAAAAGAAAAACTCCAGGCTCAACAGACAGCTTATTTAACTAATCAATGGAGTAAGGTAGAAAATCAACTTTACCAACAAGCAGTATATTATGAACCTACAAGATTAGCTTCTTATTATGACTATGAATCTATGGAGTTTACTCCAGAAATTTCAGCAGCTTTAGATATTATGGCAGACGAAGCAACTACAATGTCAGAACAAGGATTTATGTTGAATATATATTCTGAATCAAAAAGGATAAAAAGTATATTAGCAGATTTATTTAATAATGTAATAGACATCGAAACCAATCTACCAATGTGGGTGAGAAATACCTGTAAATATGGTGATAATTTCGTATACCTTAAAGTAGACCCTAAGAAAGGACTTCTAGGGGTCAACCAATTACCTAATATAGAAATTGAAAGACTTGAAAATAAACCAGACGCATATGGTACTGGGGCATTTGATGGTGACACTGAAGAAAGAAAGATAGAGTTTGGCTGGAAAGATAAGGACATGATTTTTAAAAATTGGGAAGTCGCTCATTTTAGATTATTAGGGGATGATAGGAGATTACCATATGGTACATCAGTACTAGATAAATCTAGAAGAATATGGAAACAATTATTATTAGCAGAAGATGCTATGTTAATTTATAGAACCTCTAGAGCCCCAGAGAGAAGAGTATTTAAAGTGTATGTTGGAAACATGGATGATAAAGATGTGGAGGCTTATGTACAAAGAATCGCTAATAAGTTTAAAAGAGACCAGGTTGTAGACCCAATAAATGGTAATGTAGACTTAAGATATAATCAGTTAGCTGTAGACCAAGATTATTTTATACCTGTTCGTGACCCAGCAGCACCGATGCCTATAGAAACTTTACCTGGTGCACAGAATTTAAGTGAGATAGCGGATATAGAATACATACAGAAAAAATTATTAGCAGCATTAAGAGTACCTAAAGCTTTCTTAGGTTTTGAAGAAGTAGTGGGAGAAGGTAAAAACTTATCATTACAAGATATTAGATTTGCAAGAACAATAAATCATATACAAAAAGCTATTATACAAGAATTAAATAAGATAGCAATAATTCATTTGTATATATTAGGGTTTGAGGATGAATTAGATAATTTTACATTAGGATTAACTAATCCGTCTACACAATCAGATTTATTAAAGATTGAATTATGGAAAGAAAAAGTGACACTATATAGAGATTGTGTTACCGACCCAGGAAATGGAATTCAGGCAACGTCATCAACGTGGGCTAAAAAGAATGTATTGGGTATGAGTGATGAAGAAGTTAAGTTAGACTTACAACAACAAAGAATAGAGAAAGCCGTTGGTGAAGAACTAGGCAAAACAGGTGAAGTTATAACAAGTACAGGTATATTTGATAAAATTGATGAATTATACGGAACACCAAAAGTAGGGGGCGAAGAAGGAGCAGAAGCCGGTGCAGATACAGGTGAAGAAGAGGGAGGATTTGGCGAGACACCACCCCCACCACCAACAGGAGGAGGTGGAGAAGAAGGTGGTGCACCCCCAGAAGAACCAGCAGCTGAAGAAGGAGGAGCTGGAGGAGCAGATATGGGAGCGGAGTTAGAAATAGAAATGTTTACCAGAGAATCGGGCCTTCCATTAATCCTAGAGGACAGGTTAAATAATGGTAGCATCAAACTAAATAAGGGGGTTAAGAAATTGGAACACGTTAGTAAGAACCTCGAAGATTTACTAAAAGATTAGATATTTATATTAAAATATAATTTATGTTTGGTAAAATAAAAAAAGGAATTAACGACATTCTAACAGAATCATATTCTAACAAAAAAACATTTAAAAGAAATTTTAATGTATTAATGGGGTCTTTAAGGAAGACTAAAACCCTAAGAGAATTTTTTACACTATACGGTGAAATAGATAAACAGAGATTCACAGATAAAAATGAAGCAAGAATTTTCTTAGAAAATATCCTATCTGAATTAAAATCTAAATCTAATGTCCTAATAAAAGAATCTGACAATATCAATAAACTCTTAGAGAGTAGCCCTTATTATAAAGGTGACACCGAAAAGATATATCAGAAGTTAGACACCCTTATTTTTGAAAATTTTTCTTACAACCCAAGACAACATAATGATATAAAAAAAGAATTGGTCGGATTTTTAAATCAACCGGAAAACTCAATTAATGAAACTACCTCTGTAAGACATTCTTTATTAGTTTCTAGTTTAGCTAAATTATATAATGAGAAATACTCATCTTTAAGTGAATCAGAAAAAGATAAATTAAAAGAATACCTATCTATTAAAAGAGACACACTAAAAGAAAAAGTAGACTCCACTAAAGATAACTTAAATAATATATTAAGTAACCTAATTAATGAATCTACTGATGAAGAATTAAAAAACAAACTTTTAACGGTAGAAAATGAAGTGGTTAATTGTGGTTACAAGAAGAAAGACTTATTCAGGTTACAACAATTAGAGGAAGACCTATCCTAATATTATTTTGACTTCTACAGTATTACTTAGTATATTTTATATATAAAGTAGAATATATTATGAAGTCAGGAAAACAAATCAAATTTAATATACATCCTAGTTTTAAAACTAACTATGGAACTGTAGACTATAGGAATTTTAAATCTCTATATATTAATTTCTCATCCTGGGCCGAGCCAATTAATGAAGTGAGTAATTGGGTTAGAGTTGTTGGATTGTTAAAAAGAGATATTAAAATGAGTTTAAATGAAGTATTGGACAATAACCTATTCAAATTAGATAAAAATATTGTAGATTTAGACTTACGTACCAGTGGTATCGAACCAAACAAAAGAAGTTATGTTTCTTGTGAAATAACATTGTTTCTTAGAGTTAAGGAAGATATCAGGTCTCAGGGTATTAAAGATTCTGTATACAAAATAACCCGCCATATTGTAAATCAGAATTTTAGAAATAACAAATACTTTAACTTCCACCCCAATAAAAAATAATTTTATTTATCTATCTTGTATTTATATGTAAAGATATTAATCTATGCGTATACTTGAAGCAAACGAAATCGGTAAAGGAGTCCTATTAGAGAATGATGCGGGGCACATATCTCCACATTACGAATTAAATAAAAAAATAATAACAGAGACCAAAGGATTTAAAGATTCCGATGGGGTTTTTATTTATGCTGTTTTACAAAAATGTGGTGTACAAAATAGAAATGGTAGAGTATACCCCGCAGAGATACTAAAAAGAGAAGTAGACAAATACCAACAATTAATAGGGCAAGGAAGAGCCTTATCCGAATTAAACCATCCAGAATCATCATTAGTAGATTTAGAAAGAAGTTCTCACAGAGTTGTAGAAACTTTTTGGGACGGAGATACATTGATGGGAAAACTCCAAATACTAACCTCACCAGCTTACCATAAGACTGGGATTATTTCATGTGTGGGCGATATAGCAGCTAATTTATTAAGACACGGTGTTACTCTAGGGATTTCTTCTAGGGGTGTGGGGTCATTAAAAAGTGAAGGAGGAAAAAATATAGTACAAGATGATTTTGAGTTAATATGTTTTGATTTAGTGTCCTCACCATCAACTCCAGGAGCTTATTTATTCAACGACATGAAGGACAAAGACAAATATGCAGAGACGATAGAAGAAGCTATACCACCAGCAGATTATTCAGCCCCAAAATCAGATGCTTTATCTATGATGAAGAAGTTAGATAACTTTTTAGATAGGTAAACTTACTTTTTAAGGGTTTTGACGTATAAAACACAAACTTTTTACAGTCCCCTTCATATTTATTTATGAATAAAACTATAATAAAAATATAACAGATAATTTATGAGTAACAAATCCTTACTTGAATCGGCTCTGATTGAAGCCCAACAGATTGAAGAAACTGTGAAATCCAATGCAAAAGAAATACTTGCTTCTACTATGAAGGAAGAAATTGAAGAACTGGTAAAAGAATCATTATCTAATAATGGTTTAAGAAAACAAAAGGTAATAAAAGAACAAGAACTCGAAGCAATGGTTGATGACGAAGAAGTTATTGACATAGACGATGAGGAAGATGATGACGAAATGGAAGACGTTTTAGCTATGGCGGACGAAGTAGACGCAGAAGAAATTCCATCACCTGAAGGCGAAGACGAGTTTGAACCACTAGACTTAACACAAGCATCCGACGATGATGTACTAAAAGTCTTTAAAGCTATGGGTGCTGAAGACGGCGTAATCGTAAAACAGGACGATGATGTAATCAGCATAGAAGATGAGGGTACTGGAGAGGAGTACCGAATAGAATTAGAAGAATCTAAAAAGAGAATCAAAGAAGACCCAGGGGTGACAAGGCCGGGTGAAGATAAGACTGAGATGGACGAAGGTGCAGATGCAGAAATGAAGGATATTGACATAGAAGCAGGCGACATAGATAATGAAGGTGAAGAAGAAGAGGCAGAAGTAGAATACCAACTTACTGAAGATGAGTATGAATCAGATGCTGAAAGAGGTGACGTAGACAAATATGAATACGAACAAGGCAAAGAGGCAGCTGAAGAACAAATGTATGAAATCGATATGGAAACAACTCCTGAAGGAGACCTAGAAGAAAGATGGGGCTCTAAAAAGGGTGAAGACCCAAGAGTAGATGTTGACGGTGTTGAAAAAGAACGTAAAGACTACATGGAAGAAGATTCCACCTACGGAAAAGGCACAGATGATATCCCAACGGGAGACCGTAAAAAGAAAGGTCATTATGGCCGAGGGGGTAAAAGAAAAGAAACAGCCAGAGAAGAAGGTGAATCGGATTTTCAAGAAATGTGGCGTGGAAATAATCTAGGTCAGAAAGTTCATGCAGGTAATAGAAGTAATAAGTACAATAAAGCTGCAAGAGAAAAAGCCGGAATCAACATGAAAGAGTCTAAACGTTCTATAAGAAATCGTTTTATAAACGAAAGAAAAAGAATGGCCGGGACTAAAGTTCTTACTGAAACTATCGATAATCTAAAAGGGGAAGTTAATGTTCTTAAAAGCAAAAATGGAGAATATAAAAAAGCTCTTGTAATGTTTAGAGACAAGTTAAATGAAGTCGCTGTATTCAATTCTAACTTAGCTTACGCTACGAAATTATTTACAGAACACACAACTAACAAGTCTGAGAAAATTAACATTCTTAGAAGATTTGATTCAGTTGAATCTCTTAAAGAGTCTAAAGCACTTTATAAAAACATGAAGAAACAACTTTCTTCTAGTACAAAAAGTGCTGTAAAAGAATCTTTAGAAAACAAAAATAGCAAAAAGACTGTACAACTTAGTGAAAGTGTACAAAAAAAGATAACTAAAGCTCCTGTGACGGGTGCATCGAACTTGATAGAATCAAGAACGTATGTTGACCCACAAATCGCAAGAAGTTTAGATATCATGAGTAAAATAAAATAAATAAAAACATAAAAAAAATATAAAATTATGGGTGCTTTATTAGAATCAGGTTTAGTAGGTAATATCGGATTAAAACATCTTAAAGTTATTAGAGAAGACACTATTGAAAAATGGAACAAACTTGGATTCTTGGATGGTCTTAAAGGTCATACAAGAGAAAACGTTGCTCAGTTATATGAAAACCAAGCGACTCATTTAATCAATGAGGCGACACAAGCTGACGCATCAGGTTCATTTGAAACAGTTGTTTTCCCAATAATTAGAAGAGTATTTTCTAAATTACTAGCTAACGACATTGTATCGGTACAAGCTTTGAACTTACCAATTGGTAAATTGTTCTACTTTGTACCAAAAATTTCAGACAGACGTTGGAGAGGAGCTTCGGACCCAACTTGGGGACACTTTGAACCTAAAGGGATGCCGGGCCAAACTAACGCAAACAGTCAAACTTATGACACAGTAAACTTATACGACCAATACTATGAAGATGGTAGAGGATTATTCGATATCTCGAAAGGTAGATATTCAGGTGTATCACGTACAGCTGACTTTGTAACATGGAACACTACTGGTGGAACTATGGAAAAAGCGGGTATATGGTACACTCTTACAGGTAGAACTCAGAGTGGAACGTATAATACTTACGACTGTCTTAATGGTGGACTTAGAAGCTTACTTGTTAGAGTAGGTGGATTTTCAACTGCGGGAGCAGGTAAATTAATTGGTCCTAACGGTAACGAAATGGACACAGAAGAATTCTTATCTTCATTAAAAGTTAGGGCTGCTGCGGCGGTAACTTGCTGTCCAACTGGTAGTACTACTCAAGTAGTTGCAGCTGGTGGATATGTACCATTTAGATTGGTAACTCAAAAATACGGTTCAGGTATTGTTGAGGGTAATCCAGGTACAGCTAAAGCTTATTGGCCAGGAAGAGACTCTACTTATGAAACAGTTTGTGACATAGAGGGTTACCTTTACTTAGAACTAGATTTATCATGTCCAGCATGTATTACATGTGAATCGGTAGATGGTTATGTTGGTGCTAATGTTACGTCGTCACTTTCGACTACTAACTTTACTGCTGAGTATAGAATTTACCAAGACCTTGAATTTGAGGATGAATTAGGAGAAGTATCATTTGATTTAGACTCTGTAACTGTTTCAGTAACAGAAAGAAAATTAAGAGCTACTTGGTCTCCTGAACTTGCACAAGACGTTAGTGCGTTCCATAACATTGATGCAGAAGCTGAATTAACAGCTCTATTATCTGAAGAAGTTGCGGCTGAGATAGACCGTGAGATTCTTAAAGATTTAAGAGCAGCAGCATCTTGGACATTAAGATGGGATTACAACGGATGGAAACGTTTCCAAGCAGGTCAAGCTCCTTATACTCAAAAAGACTGGAATCAAACTCTGATTACTGCTATTAACCAAATTTCAGCACAGATTCACAAATCTACGTTGAGAGGTGGTGCGAACTGGATTGTATGTTCATCAGAATGCTCGGCAATATTTGATGACTTAGAATACTTCCACGCTTCAAACGCAGCTCCAGACCAAGACCAGTACAACATGGGTATTGAGAAGATTGGAACATTATCAGGTAGATATACTGTATATAGAGACCCTTATTTCCCAGCTAACAAAGTGTTAATTGGACATAAAGGGACATCTTTATTAGACACAGGATATATTTACGCTCCGTATGTACCATTACAACTTACACCAACTATGTATAATCCATTTAACTTTGCACCAATCAAAGGTATCATGACTAGATACGCTAAGAAGGTGGTTAACAATAGATTCTATGGAGCTATTACAATTGACGGTGTTAGAACATTTGACATTAGAGAACTTAGATAATCTTAAGTTTGATAGAATAAGAAGAAAAAGCCCCCTACGGGGCTTTTTTTTATGCCCACAAGTTTGACATACCATTTATTTTCCTTACTTTTTATTCAAACAACAGAAAAATATGAGCAAAATTAAAATACTAGTAATACCGAGTGACAGAACAGGTGTATCTAAATTTAGAAGTGTAGACCCTCATTTATCTTTACAAAACTTATTTCCAGATGATTTTTGGGTTGATGTAGATTATGAACCACAGTTAGAGAATGATGAATATCTAAAACAATATGATATTATTCACTATCATAGAACTTTATCACCTAATTATGATTTATCTAAAAAAGTTGCTCCTAAACTGAAAAAGATGGGGATAACTAGTATTATGGATATAGATGATTACTGGTTACCAACCATAGACCACCCAGCTCATATGATGGTAAAACAAAATAACTTAGATGAGTTAATCATGGAAAATATAAGATTAGCTGAACATGTTAATACAACCACACCAATATTTGCTGATGAAATAAAAAAGTTAAATTCTTCAGTAGAAGTGTTTCCTAACGCTGTAGACCCTAGAGAGAAACAATTCCAATCAGATACACAAGACTCTGATAGACTAAGGGTTGGATGGTTAGGAGGGTCTTCACATATGGAAGATTTAAGAATATTATCTGGGGTTGTAGGGAAATTACAACCATATATAGATAAGTTACAATTTGTATTGTGTGGGTTTGACACTAGAGGAAGTATAACTTTTATAGACCAGGCAACAGGTGAACAGAAACAAAGACCAATTGAACCACATGAATCGATATGGTACAAATATGAAGAAATTTTTACTAATAAATTTACTACAGTTTCACCACAATATCATAAACATTTATTAAAATTTATTGATGAAGAATATAATAATGAAGATGATGTACCTTATAGAAGAGTATGGACTAAACCTATTACCACTTATGCTTCTAATTATAATAAATTTGATGTGAGTCTTGCCCCAATTAAAGAACATACATTTAATAGAGTTAAATCTCAGTTAAAGGTTATTGAAGCTGGATTCCATAAGAAAGCATTAATTGCTCAGAATTATGGGCCATATCAAATAGATTTAATAAACGCCGCTAAATACGGTGGTGGGTTTACTAATGAAGGGAACGCTTTATTAGTTGATACACATAAAAACCACAAGATGTGGGATAAACACATAAAAACTTTACTAAATAACCCTTCTTTAAGAGAGGATTTAGGAGAGAGACTATATGAAACAGTTCAAAAATATCATATAGATGTGGTTACTAGAAATAGAGCAGAATATTATAAGATGCTCGTAGATAAAAACAATAAAAACTAAAAATTATGTATTACCAAGCAATAGTCGCATTTGAAACGGGTGTTATAGACAATAACGGGACCCCAAAAGTTAAAAAATTTAAATATATCTTAGAATCAGAATCTGTATTTGAGGCAACACAAAGAATGTCTTATTATTTAGCAGAAGACACTAGAGATTCTGAAATCGTGTCTTTAGTTAAAGCGCCTTATGAAGATATTATTCACCCACAACTAACCCCTAAGTATTATACCCAAAAAATAGAAGCGTAGACCGTTTAAAATAAAGTTTAATTAGACAATAATATAGTTTGATTTTACTGATAGTATTTGTTAGTTTTATAATAAAACATTTAAACCTAATATTATGTCAGAAAACCTTAATAAACTACTATTCTTTAACATCGAAACCGCTGGGATAACTTCTAATCTAACCGAATTAAAAAGAGAATACCCTCTATTATATGATAGTTGGGAGAATAATGTTCTACAATATATAAGAAAATGGTTTACCGAGGACGATAACCTATCGTCTGAAGAAATTTTTATAAAAAGAGCCGCAGGAATACCAGAATTTGCTAGAATTGTATGCATAAGTGCAGGATTTTTACAAACTGACAATACACCAAAAGTAGAATCCTACTATAATCTAAACGAGAAAGAAATAATAACTAAATTCAAAGGGTTACTAAATAAGGTAGACAATTTAGGATTTAAAATATGTGGTCATGAGATAAAATCATTCTCTATCCCCTGTGTTGCTAAAAGAATGCTTATAAATGGCATAAACCCACCACAAATATTTCCTAATCATGACACCAAACCTTGGGAGATTAGAGCTATAGACACAAAAGATGTTTGGGGTTTTGCTTCAGGCAGAGGCTTATATTCTTTAGATGTTATAACAGCATCTATGGGATTAAAAAAAGAAGAAAAAGAAAAAACAGTTAGTACAGAAAAAACACACCAACTGTATTGGGAAGTTGAGAATACTGGAGAATGGGAGGCGATAAAAGACAGATGTGAGTCTAACCTTTTAGATGTGATGAGACTAATGTTAAAAATAAAATTATTGAAGTAAAATATTATGAATAGTAAGACTAATAAGAAAATGAAAAGTACTTTATCTCAAATAGAAAAGTACGCAAGTGATAATTCTATGAGTGAGGCACCTATAGAATTACCAAAAATTTTAGGGATAGACCTAGAAGAATTGGAAAAAACTTCTTTTATAACTGAGGAAGATATTCCAAAAATGGAGGTAAAGTATGTTAATAAGTCCAATAACCAAGACCCAGAATACGCACATAAAGATGATAGTGGGTTTGACTTAAGAGCTGACTTAGATGAATCGACCACAATAAATCCACTACAAAGGAAACTCATCCCTACTGGCCTTTACTTTGAATTACCAGAGAATTATGAATTACAGGTAAGACCTAGAAGTGGGTTAGCTTTAAAACATGGTATAACAGTTCTTAATACACCAGGTACTGTGGATAGAAGTTATATAGGCGAGATAAAGGTCATACTAATAAATTTAGGTGATGTTCCTTTCATCATAAATCCTGGTGATAGGATAGCTCAAGCAGTTTTAAATAATATTGTTAATACTAATTGGGCAAAATATATAAAAGTATCTAAACTAAAAAGTACTGATAGAGACACGGGTGGTTTTGGAAGTACAGGGATAAAATAATATTATGGGATTATCGGTAGTAGTAAGTACAAAGCAGAGAGATGAAGAATATGTTAGACATCTAAAGTCAACATCTGGGTTAAAAGATATAGAAATTATCATTTATGAAAATCCTGGGAAATATTCTTTAACAGAATTATATAATAAAGGATTAAAAGAGGCAAAAAATAATAATATAGTTTTTTGTCATGATGATTTAATCATTGAAACCAGAGGTTGGGCAAAAAAATTATTAAAATTAAAATCTAATAATCCAGATTATGGGATATTAGGTATAGCTGGTACGACTGAACTACCAGAGAATGGTATGTGGTGGACTAATTGGGCCAAGATGATGGGAAGTGTATGGCATACACATGAAGGCAGAACATGGCAATCCAAATACTCAGGGATTTTTAAAAATGAAATATTAGATGCTTTATTAGTAGACGGATTATTCTTTTTAGTTGATAGAGATATAATAAAAAAGAAATTTGATAACTATTTCAAAGGATTTCATTTCTACGAGATAGACTTTTGTGTATCTAACTGGTTAGAAGGTGTTAAAATTGGTGTAAACTTTGAAGTTAAAGTTATTCATAAATCAGTAGGTATGGTAAACGATGAATGGCACAAGAATAGATTTATATTTGTCGGTAAACATTTTACTAATCTTCCGATGAAACAAGAAGGGCAATTAAAATTTAACACTATAAAACATATAAAAAATAATAAAGTAAAAGTGGGAGTTGTGGTTAATAGTGCATTTGAAGAGGAGGATATAAAAAAACATATAGAAGATAATTGTACATATAATAACATAGTGTGGTTAGATAGGCCAGAAGATGAAGAGTGTGATTTATATGTATTTTTTAATGAGACAGCACCATTAAATGATGTAGTAACTGAATTTGTTAAGATTTACTCAAAAATTAATAAGTGTGGTATTATTACATCAAGAACTCACGGAGAGGATAATAGTATACTAGCGAATGGTATAGATTTAATGGCTAGAGACGGACAATTAGTAATTAATAAAAATTCACTAAGTAGTTTTTATAATTTTGGTGGTGGATATAAGACAAATACTGTTGGTTCACAAGGCTATATTATGGGGCTAAGTAAACTCGCTTTAAAGACTATACGTGAGATAGGTACAGACATTACAAATCCAGCTTCTGGATTCCTAATAGGGTTAAATTTAATTAAATATGGTTATATTAATGTACACTCTGAAGAATCTTGTGGTAGATTATTAGATGAATATGAAGAGTTAAGAGACAATCCAGATTTGGGTCTTGTAAACCAGTTATTGGGAAGTTACGATTATAAAAGATTTATTAAACAATTTCAGAATGAACAACAAAAGTAAAATAGGCTTAGGGCTCGTAACTTATAAAGCAGAACACAGGATATTACAGAGTGCTATTACAGTCCCTGAATGGATAGAAAATTTTGTTATTGTTAATGATGGTACACCGTATACTCCCGAATCTTACCCAAAACAAGCACACATAATACAACATGAAGTAAATGAATGTGTAGGCAAAAGTAAAAGTGATGCAATGAATTATCTAATAGCAAAAGGGTGTGAACATATATTCATAATGGAAGATGATGTTCTCATAAAAGATGATTCAGTATTTGAAAGATATATAAAGGCTTCAGAAGTTAGTGGTATTAAACATTTAAGTTATGCCTTACAAGGTCCCGCTAATAGAAAAGATAGTAAAGGATTTTCTACTTTAGAAGAAAGGGCAGCGACAGACAATTTAAATGAACCAAACCCAAAAACGGTTCTATATTATGAAAATGATATAAAAGTTGCCCTATATCCAAATTCAGTAGGGGCTTTTTGTTATTATCATAAAGATGTAATTGATAAAGTTGGTGTGTTCGACCCAATCTTTAAAAATGCTTGGGAACACGTAGAACATAGTTACCAATGTTATAAAAACGGATTTTGTCCGGAATTTTGGTGGTTTCCGGATATATGGGAAAGCTGGTTATACTTAGAAGACATAGAAAATTGTATAACGGAGAGTACTATCTCTCACACACCAGAATGGCACTTAAATTATAATATAGGGGCTGAACATTATAAAAAGAAACACGGTCACTACCCAACAGGGGCACCACAGGTTGATATTGATATTGTGGTAAGGACATTAAATAAAATTAAAAAAGAACACGCAAAATGACAAAAGTAGATTTATCCGATGTTTGTTTTTTAGTACACGTAAGAATAGATACCGTGGCTAGACAACAAAATTTAGAAATTATACAAGAATTTTATAGAAAATATGCTGATAATACACAGTTTATTTTTATAGAAGATGATGCTCAGCAAAAGATAACTGAGTCGGTTACTTTAACAGAGAATGATAGTTACATATTCCATGAGAACGCAGGAATATACCTTAGACCTAAATGTTATAATATAGCTTCTAGACAAACAGATAGACCAGTAATAGTTTCATTAGATACGGATATAATTATCCACCCAAAATATATGAAAATGACAGCGGATAGGCTAATTAATGAAGATAATTTAGCTATCTGTTATCCTTATAATGGTTTATTCTTAAATTTATATGAACATACTAAAGAAGAGTTTATGAAAACTTTAGATTATGAAGATTTAATAAAATATAAGCCAGAATCTAAACAAGTTAATTATAGTAATGGCAAGATTTTTGTTGGTCATTATGATAGTGTAGGGGGTTGTGTATTCTTCAATCATGATAGATACAATAAATTTGGTGGTTATAACCCTATGTTTAAGGGTTGGGGTTATGAAGATAATGAGATTACTATAAGAACAAGAGCGTTAGGTTATGATATTAGTAGAGTAATGGATGAAGACGCCATACTCTTCCATCTTCCTCATGACGGACCAGGACAATCACCAAAGGCAACCCATGAATTTTATCAAAGTAATGCACAGTTATCAGTTATGACTGAGACTATGACTAAAGAAGAAATGGAACAATTTATAACACAATGGGAAGTATAATATGGTAACAAGTACAGGAATAAAAAATTTTAAGTTAGGTAATTCATTGTTTAATCTAGCTACAGTTATTGGAATTGCGGAAGCAAATAATGATGTAGTGGTATTACCTGATAACTATAGATTTGTGCCATTTTTTAATATACCAAAAGAGTGGTTAAAAAGCGATATTAGTTTTATAGTAGAGGAATCTGAAGGGCCTTTTCACTATACCAATATACCTTACACAAAGGATATGAATATAGTTGGATATTTTCAGAGTGAAAAATATTTTGAACATGCTAAAGATAAAGTACGTGAGATTATAAGTGTGACTGAAGATGTTAAGAAGGGAATACAAGACCAGATTAATATAATTAAATCAGAATATACAATAGCTCTTCATGTAAGAAGAGACGATTACCTTAACTACCCTAATATACACCCAACACAGGATTATAACTATTATAAGAAAGCATTAGAATATATTGTTAATAAGACACAAAGAAATGATATAGAAGTATTCGTATTCTCTGATGATATTCAATGGTGTGTACATAATTTATTTAGTTTAGCACAGACAAATGGGATTAAAAAGGTTAATTTTGTTAGCGATAATGAGAATTATGAAGATTTGCATCTAATGTCTCTATGCAATCACCAAGTTATCGCAAATAGTAGTTTTAGTTGGTGGGGAGCATGGTTGAACACATATAAAGATAAAATTGTAGTTGCACCGAATAATTGGTTTGGCCCACAGGGACCAGACCCTAAAGATTTAGTACCAGAAACATGGAAGAGAATATAAATTTACATCAAGCAAAAGTATTTGGTATTGGAGGCAATGACGAACCATCACAAAATTTCCCTAAATACAATAAGAAGGTTTGTATATATTGGGACCACATGAATTTAAATAATCCAGCGTTTAAAGATGCTGATATAAGGATTCATATACAAACAGAACCAGAGGCATATAGGAGATTAAGTCCCACTAGTGCTACTAATGATTTGTTATTACAAAATCAAGACCTATTTGATATTATACTAACTTGGGACCCAATTTTACTAGAACAAATACCACATACAAAACCCTTCCCATTTGGCACTTGTTGGATTGACGCTAAGCATGAATTTAGAAAGGAATTTGCTTTATCTTTCTTGCCTGGAGCTAAAAGAATGGACATATTTCCAGGACATAGACTTAGATATGAGGTTTTACCACAATTAAATAATTTAATAACAGCAAGCCCTAATAATGTAATAACCAATAATGGATTAAAGTACGATTTATTCCCCCCTACAAGTTACCTACCTAAAAAAGACCCTATATTTGACGGTTACCAATTCTCAGTAATAGTAGAAAATTGTTCTACAGACAATTGGTTTACAGAAAAGTTAATAGATTGTATCGCGTCAAAAACAATACCTTTATATTGTGGAGCACCTAACATTGGAGAATATTTTAATATAGATGGTATTATATCTTTTAGTAGTTGGCCAGAATTATATGATATAATTAATAATCTGACACCAGAAACTTATGATTCTATGAAGGAAGCGATAGAAGATAACTATAAAAGACATTTTCAGTATTCGGATTTCTGGGAAAGAGTTAGAAATGAAGTAAAAGAATTATTATAATGAAAGTATCGATTTGTATACCATCATATGAGGCTAATGGAAGAGGTGTGGAGTTTTTAGAACATAACTTTAATCTATTTGAAAGACAAACTCATAAAGATATAGAAGTGATTATTTCTGACCATAGTCAGAATGATGAGATAAAAGAATTATGTGATAGATGGGAAGATAGATTAGATATTAAATATATTAAAAATTTAGATAATAGAGGCAACTCATCTGCTAATACGAATGTTGCGATGAAAAACGCCTCTGGAGATATAATAAAGATTCTATTCCAAGACGATTTCATTGTTGATGAGACTAGTATAGAAAAAACAGTTAAAGGGTTTGAAAATGAGGCGGTACAATGGTTAGCCTCTGCTTGTTTACATACAAATGATGATGTTAATAATTTAGGAAGTCCATTTCAACCCAGATTCCATAGAAATATTCAGTATGGCGAGAACACAATGAGTTCTCCTAGTGTCATATCTGTTAGAAATTTTGAAGAAATTCCTTATTTTGACGAAAATTTAATATGGTTAATGGATGTAGAATATTATAAACAATTACATGACGCGTTTGGTGAACCAGGGATTATTAAGGATTATACAGTTGTTAATAGAGCGTGGGGAAACCAAGTGTCAAACAGCATTGTTACAGAAGAAATAAAAATAAATGAATTAAATTACGTATTAAAAAAACATCCTAATGAAGATAGCAGTTATAACGTCCGTATTTGGTAACGTACAACAATTACGAACACCACAAACAAAATGGGAAGGGGTGGATTATTATGCTTATGTGGATAGAGAATATCCATGTGAAGTATGGAACCAGATAGTTTCACCAGATTTTACTATAGATAAACAATTTACTGGTAGAAGAAACGCAAAAATCTATAAGATAATGCCTAATGTTTTTCTACCAGACTATGATTATCATATATGGATGGACCCAACACACGATATCATAGCTGACCCTAGAGAATTTTGCCCAACTTATCTAAAAGATAATGACATAGCATTATTCAAACACTCAGAAAGAAATTGTCTTTATGATGAAGCAGATATCCTTATAGAACTTACGGAGGGGCCTGGTGGAGATTATGATGTTTTAGATAACATTCACAGACAAGTGGAATTTTATAAAGAAGAAGAGTTCCCTAAGGACTTTGGATTATTTGAATTATCAGCTAGCATAAGAAAAAATACCCCACAGATACAGACTATGAATTTAAAATGGTGGGAAATTATATGTAGATTCTCTTCTAGAGACCAGATAAGTTTACCATTTGTTTTAAATTCTTTAAATATTGATGTAAAAGTACTACCAGGATTTGCTAATAATGGTTTAAGGCAGAATCCTATAATTCCACAATTATATTATAAAGGATTTTAATATGCCGATATCTAGAGAAAATAATTTAATGTTTATCCATATTCCTAAGAATGCCGGCACCAGCATCCAAGAGAAATTTAAAATGGAACAAGCGGGAGGACACCAAACCGCACAACAAATGAGGGGGGAAAACCCCCAAATGTGGGACGAATATAGTTCTTTTTGTGTGGTTAGAAATCCTTGGGATAGGATGGTATCTAATTACTACTATTGTTTAGCAGAAAAAAGTTTTTGGTTTGATGTTAATAATGATACAGAAAAATGGAGTTTGGCTGATGGAACAGAGATAGAGGGCAAACCACAACACCCATTATATCATCATGTTAAAAATGCTGGGAGTTTTGAAGCGTGGATGCATACGTTTTATACAATAGGTCATAGTGGAAAAAGTGGTCCAGAATTTTGGGCTACCCAGAATAGAGGTTATGATAACCAATACGATTATTTAGTTGATGAAGATGGTAAAATAATGGTAGACCACATCTTAAGGTATGAAAATTTAAATGAAGACTTCAAAAAGTTTTGTGGTAAGGTAGGGTTACCTAATACAGAATTACCAACGTTAAACCAAAGTAAGAAAGTAGATTATAGAGATATACATACCCCCTATACACGAGAAATAACAGAGAATGTCTATAAGAAGGAGATAGAATTATTAAATTATAAATTTTAACATATGTGTAGTTTTATATTTAGTGCAAAGAAAGAATTAAAACCAGAAGAATTAGGTAGAGCAAATTTCTACCCAAAATTTAGAGGCCCTGATAAAACTAATGCTGTAAATTTATCAGGATTAATTTTTTTACATAATTTATTAAGTATAACAGGAGAATTTACAATCCAACCCTTTGTAGATAATGAAATAATTTGTTTATATAATGGAGAAATATATAACTATGAAGACTTGGGTGATTATAAATCGGATGGGGAGTGTTTAATACCTTTATATAGAAAACATTCATTTGAGTTTGTTAAAAAATTAGATGGTGAATTTGCTATAGTATTGGTCGATTTAAAACAAAGAAAAGTTTTATTTTCTACTGATACTTTTAAAACTAAACCTATTTTTTATTCTACAGGATTAGGAAACTTGGGGTGTGCGTCATATAGTAGTGGATTGGCTGGTTTAGGTCACAGTAATGTACGAAAATTAGAACCAAATACAGCAAAAGTTTTCGATTTAGATTTAATGATGGAAATAAAATCTTTTAAAATCCACGAATTTGATTTAAACCAACATAAAGATAGTTTTGATGACTGGAGAGAAGCATTTAAAAAATCTATAGAAAAAAGAACGTATAAGTTAAGAGAAAGAATTTTTATTGGACTTAGTAGTGGATATGACAGTGGTGCAATTGCTTGTGAATTAATAAAACAAGACATTCCTTTTAAATCATATACAGTAATGGGGACCGAGGATAGAAATATTATAGAACAAAGGAAAAGACTCCTTAAAGATAATGTAGAGTTTGAAGAATTATTTAGACATCCACAAGAGTTAAGAGATGCCCATACATACATTGAAAAAAACACCGAAGAGTTTAAATATGTCACGTACTCCAACTCCAGCGACTACAATGAATTTTATTTATCGTTAATAGATGATAATGGTGCCAATTCTTTATCATTATTATGTAATCATGCTATTGGAGATGATAAAAAAATTCTATTATCAGGAATGGGGGCAGATGAACTATTTTCAGATTATGGATTTAATGGCATTAAAAAATATAATCATAGTAATTTTGGTGGATTATTCCCTACTAATTTAGAATCTATATTTCCATGGCCTAGCTTCTTTAATAGTACAATGGAGTCTTATTTAGCAAAAGAAGAATATGTAGCGGGAGCTTATGGAATCGAAACAAGATATCCGTTTTTAGACATAGATGTTGTACAAGAATTTTTATGGTTAACTCCCGAATTAAAAAACAAATATTATAAATCTGTTTTACACGACTATTTAAGTCATAATAATTACCCATTTAAGGAGGGAGAAAAAATAGGGTTTTAGTTACTTTATTAAGATATTTTAATACATTTTATATATGAAAGAAAAAAGCATAGATATAGTTATTACCACATATAACAGACCGGATAGATTAACACAAATACTAACCAATCTATCACAGCAGACCAATATGGATTTTAATTTGATAATAAATGATGATGGGGGCAACGATAGAATCAACCCAACAGATTTTCCAATTATAACAAAATATATTTGGAATGAAGATGATGGGTATCATAGAGTTGGTAGATTTAATGAATCCGTTTCAATATGTGTGTCACCATATATAATATTATTGGACGATGATTGTATACCACATTTTAGAGAATTTGTGCAAGCACATTTAAATGAATTACAAGATTTTGATGCATGTAGAGGGATAGTCCAATTCCCTGATGGTGCTCGTGCTAATTCTTGGTTTAGTACCGCGAATTTAGGCATAAGAAAATCAGTAATTGACAAAATAGGTTTATTTGACCCTAAGTTTGATGGTCATTATGGTCATGAAGACCAAGATTTAGGGAATAGAATTAAAGAAAATAAGTATGCTGTCACTATGGATGTTGAACTAACCAGAACTGACCACGGACTAGAGATTTATGCGGATGGTGATAGGTCAGACGCTATAATAGGCCATAATACAAGATATTTTATAGAAAAATGGGGATATGACCCAAGATAACATGAAAAGAGTAATACCATATTGTACAAGCGGTTTAGGGAACAGATTAAGATGTGTAGCATCTTGTTATGTTATTTCACAAGAAACCGATAGAGAATTAAAAATATATTGGGATAATTTAATCCCGAACGGCTGTTTAGCAAAACTAGATGAACTTTTTGAAAATAATTTAGAGACTATAAGTTTAGAAGAGTTAAAAGAATTAAAAGATTATAAAATGTGCATCAACAAATATGATGCTGATAGGGAAGATTGGGAGTTTAAAAATGACACATTACGTAACCTTACCGATGTATATGGAGCAGATGGAAAACATTCATATACTCATGATGACCAACAAGAAAATGTGTTAGTTTTTAATATAAGTTTTTTAGATGGTGTAAACCTAGAAAAGAGTCATGATTTTATTAGGTCACTAAAACCTATAAAACCAATACAAGATAATATAGATAAGATTAAAAATGATTTAGGGTTATCTAAAGATGTTATCGGTATACACGCAAGAGGTACTGATTTTCTAGACTCAGATGTGAATGCTTACATGAAAAATATGGTACCATATTTAGAAAAAAACCCTAATCAGAAGTTTTTTATATCTACTGAAGACCCAGAAATGGAGAAAACTATTGTTGAGTATTTCCCCAACAATGTCTTATTTAGAAAAAAAGAAAATTATATAACTAAAGAAGATGAAAGTGTTTCATGGTTAAACCATAACAATTTCTATATAACTAAAGACCACGCACAAGAAGCTGTGGAAGACATGTTCTTATTAGCGGAAACAACTGTGGGGATATATGATAATAGAAGTACATTCGCTGAATTAGCCATTATACTATCTAAAAGATAAAATTAATAATATGTTTATATCATTTTTTGGAAGATTTATATTGTATCACTACCCTAAAACCGCGGGTACACAATTGCAGTACCTATTTCAAGATTTTGGGGTAGGAAGTGATGATGATATATGGGGTGGAAATCTACATGGAGTACATAGAACTGTTTATATTCCACTTTATGATAGAACGGGCAAAAAAATTGGAGAAGGGCACGTACCAAAACCACTTAAACATGCACCAGTGGGGAACCCTTATGAAAAGAGTATTATTAACGCATCTAAAGGTTTTGGTGTAGAAAGATGGTATAAATTTGGTGTGATAAGAAATCCGTGGGATTTATGTGTAAGCCATTTAAATTTTCAGAATATCTATGAAGACTGGTCTTTTACAAAAAAAGACATTATGGATTTTGAAAACAGGCAGGGGTATGTCGGTACATTTACAGAATTTTTTGATTTAGATAATGATAAAATAGACTATCTTATTAGGACGGAAAGTTTTGAGGCTCATTTGGATATACTAATTGAAAAATTAAAATTGCATGCTCCACAATATACAGATAAAGACTGGGGAGCTCTAGATAAGTTAAGGAAAACTAAAGATAGTCTTTATATAAATAAAACTAATCACAAACATTATTCTTATTATTATGACGATGAGTCTAGAGAATATATAGGGAAATTGTTTGAACAAGATATAAAAAGATTTAATTATAAATTTGACAATATAAGAGAAAAAGAAAATGGAAAAATACTACTCTAAACAAGAACCAACAAAATTATTACATATAATAAATAGATTAAATGATATTACTAGTCCTAGAAATAATGTGATACCGGAAAATCATTTCCTTCAGTTAGCGACTATGAAGTTACAAGATGGTCAAACCTTTAAGGCCCACTATCATTTTTTTAAAGATACACCTACAGATAAAGTTATCGCACAAGAGTCTTGGGTGGTAATTAAAGGAAAAGTAAAATGTATATTTTACGATATAAACCATAAAATATTATGCACACCCATCTTAGAAGCTGGAGACTGTTCTATCACATTAGAGGGAGGGCATACTTATGAAATTTTAGAGGATGATACGATAGTTTATGAGTATAAAACAGGCCCATATGAAGGGCAAGAATTAGATAAAACATTTATAAAAGAATAAAATATGAAATCAGAAATAAAATTAAATTTAGGTTGTGGTTCAAGAGATTTTGGTGAGGACTGGGACCATATAGACGGTGAGTATTATCGACACATAAAATCAAAAGATATCTTTAATTTACCTTATGAGGACGAAAGTGTTTCTTTAATATATTCTTCTCACGTTATAGAGTATTTTGATAGAGACGAAATAAAAATATTATTAACTGAATGGAAAAGAGTTTTAAAACAGGGAGGGCACTTACGGTTGGCTGTTCCCGACTTTACCAATATGTGTGCACTATACTCTAATGGTAGTGTAGAATTAAAGGATATATTAGGGCCTCTATATGGTAAAATGCCAATGGGGGAAAAAACTATATACCATAAAACGGTATATGATTTTAAAAGTCTTAGTGCGATATTAGAGAGTATGGAGTTTGATGAGATAGCAAGATATGATTGGAGAAAAACTGAACATGCAGACTTTGATGACCATTCACAAGCTTATATCCCACATATGGATAAAGAACATGGAACATCAATCAGTTTAAATGTGCAGTGTAAAAAGAGGCATATAATGATGAAGAGATAGATATGAGTTTTGAGTTAATAAAGACATTTGAAAATAAGATTGCTGAATTTTTTGGGGCACCTTATGCTGTAGCAGTAGATTGCTGTACTCATGGGGTAGAATTATGTTTAAGACGTAGTAAAGTCAAAACTATCAATGTACCTTATCGAACATATTTATCCATCCCTTTTTTATCTAATAAATTAGGTATAAACTTGGAATGGAAAGACGAAAATTGGAAAGACTACTATTATTTAAATCATAATATAATAGACGCAGCAGTTTTATGGAAAAAAGATAGTTACATCCCAGGGACGTTTATGTGTGTTAGCTTCCAATTCAAAAAACATTTAAGTCTAGGAAGGGGAGGCGTTATATTAACCGATAGTAAAGACGCCGCACTAAAACTAAAAAAAATGTCTTATGATGGTAGAGACCCTGATATTCCATGGATGGAACAAAACATAGATTCTATGGGGTATCATTATTATATGACACCAGAAACAGCTGCCTTAGGCTTGAAAAAGTTACCTGAGGCTATTAAAATTAAACCAAAACAATGGACAGTTACCGACTGGCCAGATTTAACAAAAATGGATATATTCAAATGAAAAAAGCATTTATAACAGGAATAGCAGGACAAGATGGTAGTTATTTGGCAGAATACCTATTAGAATTAGGTTATGACGTACATGGAATAGTTAGAAGAAACTCAACACCAGAGAATCAAGATACACGTATAGCACACTTAGAAGGTAAGATTGAAACCTACTATGGAGACCTCTTAGACCAAGGAGGGTTAGAAAGATTACTAGATAAAATCCAACCAGATGAAATTTACAATTTAGCTGCACAATCACATGTTAGAATTAGTTTTGATGTACCTCAATTTACGGTACAGACAAACGCGTTAGGGTTGTTAAACATATTAGAGGCTTATAGAAGAAGTTGTCCTACTTCTAAATTTTATCAGGCAAGTAGTTCAGAAATGTTTGGATTAACAGTTGATGAAGATAAGTGTCAGAGAGAGACAACAGTAATGAATCCAGTGTCACCATATGGGTGTTCAAAAGTATTTGGATACAATATGATTAGAAATTATAGAAGGGCATATAAATTACATGCAACTAATGGTATATTATTTAATCATGAATCACCAAGAAGGGGGTCAAATTTTGTAACTAATAAGGTTGTAAAAGCAGCGGCAAGAATTAAATTAGGTTTACAAGATAAACTAGAATTAGGAAATATGGATTCTTATAGAGATTGGGGACATTCATGGGACTATGTTAGAGCAATGCATTTGATGATGCAACAAGATGAACCTGGAGATTGGGCAGTTTCTACAATGGAAACACATTCTGTTAGAGAAATGTGTGAGTTGGTTTTTAGTTATTTAGATTTAGACTATAAAGATTATATTGTACAAAATCCTAAATTCATGCGACCAGAAGAACTTCCGTATTTGAAAGGTGATTCTACAAAAATTAGAACAGAACTAGGATGGAAACCTAAGTATACATTTAAGATGTTAATGGAGGAGATGGTTGATTATTGGTTGGAGTATTATTCTAAAAATAATTAATTATGAAATTACTAGTAACTGGAGGGAATGGCATGGTTGGCTCTACTATAGATGCGGATGTAAGATTTGCATCACAGGAGTGTGATTTAACTAATTTTAATGATACCTTAGCGTTTTTTAAGAAACATTCACCAGAAGCTGTTATCCATTGTGCTGGAAAGATAGGTGGGGTTGGAATCAACTCTAGACTAAAAGGAGAATTTTTTTATAAGAATACAATGATTAATACTAATGTATTGGAGGTTTCTAGATTAGTTGGGGTTAAAAAGTTAGTGTGTTTATTGTCAACATGTATTTTCCCGGTAGAAGCAAATTATCCCTTAACTTCGGACCAGATACACTCAGGAGAACCACACCCAACCAGTCTAGGGTATTCGTACTCTAAAAGATTAGCAGAAATACAAATTAGAACTTATAGAGAACAATATGGTGTAAACTATGTTTCTATAGTGCCTTGTAACATATATGGGCCTAGAGATAATTTTAAAATTGATGAGGGACATGTAGTTCCTTCTTTAATACACAAGTGTTATTTAGCTAAGAAAAATAATACCCCATTAAAAGTGTGGGGCACAGGCAAACCCCAAAGAGAATTATTATACTCACAAGACGCGGGAGATATCTCGACGTGGGCTTTAAATAATTATGATGGCCCAGAGCCACTAATAACTTCCACTTCTATGGAATACTCGATAAAAGAACTTGTTGAGACAATAGTTGACGTTATGGATTTTAAAGGTGATATTATATGGGAGACAGATAAGACAGATGGACAATTTAGAAAACCTAGTGATAATACTAAGTTTACTGAATTGAATCCAGACTTTAAATATACACCATTAAAAGAAGGTGTAGAAAAAACCGTAGAATGGTTTATAAAAAATTATGATTATGCAAGAAAATAGAATTAAAAAAGCAGTAGTTACCGGTGGAGCTGGATTTATAGGCTCCCATATGGTAGATAAGTTAGTTAACATGGGGGTGCAAGTGACTGTAATTGATAATCTCTCAACAGGAAAAAGAGAGAATATTAATTCAGATGCATATTTTTGGGAGCAAGATTTAGTTACAACAGAAATAGACACAATAAGTGAGTACCTTAAAGATGTGGACGCTGTATTTCATTTTGCAGCTATGGCTAGAGTACAACCATCAATCGAAGACCCAGTATTATTTAATGAACATAATGTTACTGCTACTTTAAAACTTCTTAAGGCTTGCGCAGACTCAAAAGTAAAAAGATTTGTGTTATCTTCATCATCATCTATATATGGTGACGCGGAGATAATGCCAACATCAGAAGAATCACCAAGAAGTCCAATGTCACCTTATGCTGCACAAAAAATGATTAGTGAAGATTATTGTAAATTGTTTAGTGATGTCTACGATTTAGATACGGCATGTTTAAGATACTTTAATGTGTATGGTGATAGAATGACTAGAGAAGGTGCATATTGTACCGTTTTAGGGATATGGGCAGGTCAAATAGAAAATGGTAAAAATATAACAATAACTAATGATGGTGAACAGAGAAGAGATTTTACATTTGTTGGTGACGTTGTAAACGCAAATTTATTAGCTGCAACTCATAATGAAAAACTAAAAGGTGAGGTATTCAATGTAGGTAACGCAAATAACGCTTCTATAAATGAGTTAGCAGAATTATTTGAAGTTGAGACTGAATATATTGGGGATAGACTAGAACCAAAAGCAACTTTAGCTGATATAAGTAAAATTAAAAATAAGTTAGGGTGGGAACCTACTGGTGATATAAAAAAATGGGTTAAAAACTTTGTAAAAGAATTAAAACCAAATAACATTGAAACTGAAGCGATAGAATTAGAATACGAATTGTGGGATATGGTGAGTTATGGTGATGGAGAACCATTAGTGCCATTTAGTTTAATTTGTAGACACGAAAGATTCGAGGTGATATATTCCAAGTTCCAAGAAAAAATAAAAACATCTCCTTGTATTATAACAATAAAAAATTAATGACTAAATTAGTTGGAGATACTATAGATAAAAAAGATATTGCTGAGTTAGCTGAATGGTTAACTAGCGGTGATGAAGTTCCTAGATTAACTAAAGGGCCTTTAACCGTTAAGTTTGAGAAAAAGTGGGCAAAGAAGTTAGGTACAAAATACAGTGTATTTGTTAATTCAGGCTCTTCAGCTATTTTATTGATGTTATATGCTCTAAAAGTAAGTGGGAGATTAAAAAATGATAAGATTATTGTGCCTTCACTATCTTGGGTAACAGATGTCTCTTCTGTAATGCAATTAGGGTTGGAACCAATATTATGTGATTCTAATATGGAGGATTTATCAGTAGACTTAGACCATCTAGAAGAACTTTTTATAAAAGAAAATCCAGCATGCTTAATATTAGTTACTGTGTTAGGTCTAGTACCTGATATGTCAAGAATAAAAGAATTATGTGAAAAATATGACGTTACTCTTTTAGAAGATACTTGTGAAAGTATGGGCTCTAAATTCCAAGGAGGTTATCTGGGTACCATGGGGCTAATGTCGTGTTTCTCTTTATATTATGGTCATCATTTATCTACGATTGAAGGAGGACTAATAAACACAAACGATAAAGAGATATATAAAACTCTTTTAGCTTTAAGAAGTCATGGTTGGGACCGTGACTTACCAGAAGAAGACGCAAAAGAATTAAGTGATAAATGGGATATATGCGCGGATAATAAAGCTTATACTTTCTATTATCCTGGATTTAATTTAAGAGCAACAGACTTACAAGCGTTTTTAGGTTTAAGGCAAATAGATAAGTTAGATAAATTTAGTATAATTAGAAAAAATAATTTTGATTTATATAATAAGAAGATTAATAATAATATGCTTAATTTAAGGGTTGATAAATCTAATTTTATATCCAACTTTGCATATCCTGTAGTGAATAAAAATAGGTCTAAGATTATGGAGATAATGACTAAAGAAGGCATAGAAGTTAGACCACTTATAGCTGGTTCTATGGGTAGACAACCGTTTTGGTTGAAACACTATGAGATGCCAGAACTACCAAATTGTGACTTGTTACATGAATTTGGCTTCTATATACCAAATCACCAAGATTTGACAATAGACGAGATAAATAAAATATGTAAAATAATAAATGACTATGGGGACATTTTATGAGGATTCGGTAAATAAAAGAAAAGTGACAATAGCTTCTTATCCACGCTCTGGCAGTAATTGGGTATGTTATTGTGTAGAAAGATTAACCGATTTAATTATTATAGGGTCTGATGACTCTGAAGAGAGAGGAGCGGACATAACGCAGTCTAACCCAAAAGCTGTTATACATAAAACACATGGTAATGGTACTGATTTTTGGGCTACATTTCCTGGTGAAAATGAAGGATATTTCCTAATTGTTAGAAATCATAAAGAATGTATTGTAAGACATCGTAGGATTGATGACCAACCCATACCAATTAATCTTGTACTAAATGATTTACAAGGGTTACCTTTATCTGACCAAGAAAACACAGATTACTTAGCAATGTTAGAGTTATACGATTTATATCTTGGGCCAAAGATGCTACTTTACTACGAAGATTTTATAATAAACCCAAAAGAAGAACTATTGAAAATAGTAGAATGGTATGAACAATTTGGTGGTAAGTTTAATAAAGATGATATCTATAATTTTGTGGATAATATTACCGACCATAAAAAGAAATCGTTAGATAGATATGTGGGCATTCATTTAGGTGTAGCTACAGATGGTGACCCAGAAAAATTAAGATACCAATCCGGACCAGACCATAGAAAAGAACACCAAGGAAAAGACGGTAATATTTTACCTAACACATGTAAACAGATTGACAACCATATTAAGAATAAAAGACCGGACATATATAAAAAATATTTAAAAAGATTTGAGTACGATGGATATAATTAAGAAAAAAGCACTAATAACAGGAATAAATGGTCAAGATGGCTCATATTTAGCAGAATTATTACTTGAAAAAGGATATGAAGTATGGGGTATATTGAAGAGAAATTCTGTAGCTGAGAATCAAACTACTAGGTTAGACGGGGTATTTTCAAAATTAAATTTAGAATATGCGGATATGACTGACATGGCTTCATTATGTAAAGTATTAAGTAAATCAAAACCTGATGAGATATATAATTTAGCTGCACAATCTCATGTTAGAATAAGTTTTGACCAACCAAAATACACATTAGAAAGTATAGGCACTGGAACATTAAATTTATTAGAATCTATTAAATTAGTTTGTCCGGAAGCAAGAATATACCAAGCAAGTAGTTCAGAAATGTTCGGTAATAATATAGACGATGATGGGTATCAACGAGAAACAACACCCTTAAACCCCGTTTCACCTTATGGATGTGCTAAAGTATACGCATATAATATATGTAGAAATTATAGAAATTCTTATGGTATGTTTGTCTCAAACGGAATATTGTTTAATCATGAATCACCAAGAAGAGGCACTAATTTTGTTACTAATAAAGTAGTTAAGATAGCTGTAGAGATTAAGTTAGGGCTAACTGATGAATTAAAACTTGGTAACATGAAAGCTAGTAGAGATTGGGGACACGCAAAAGACTATGTTGAAGCAATGTGGTTAATGTTACAACAAGAAAAACCAGATGACTTTGTTTGTTCAACAGGAATATCTCATACTGTACAAGATTTAGTTGAATATGTGTTTGGAAAGTTAGAACTAGATTGGAAAAAATATATTAAGACAGATAAAAGATTCTTAAGACCAGAAGAACTAGAGCATCTAAAAGGGGACTGTTCAAAAGCTAAAGAGATTTTAGCTTGGGAGCATAAATACACATTTGAAACAATGTTAGATGAGATGATTGAGTATTGGTTAAAAAAATATTCATAAATAAATTTAAATGGGAAAAAGAAATAAAAAATTATCTAGAGAAGAACAAGCAGAAGTAGAAGCTTGGATTTATCAAAATAACACAGAGGAAAGTAGAGTAACTGATACTATGACCATTAGGGTCAAATGTAAAACTGAAAATCAAAAAGCTTTAGTAAATTCAATGAAAGAAAACGAAGTAACTATATGTTCTGGACCCGCGGGGACAGGCAAAACATATTTAGCGTGTGCAGAGGCATTAAAACTTATTAAACGTTATGCAAAATACAAAAAAATAGTTATAGTAAAATCTGTCACTACTTTAAAAAATGAAGAAATAGGTTTTTTGAAAGGGGGGTTACGTGAAAAAATGGAACCTTTTATGTTTTCTTTTGTACATAATTTTGAGAAGTTGGTGGGTCAGGCTATAACAGCAAGATTAAGAGAATTAAAAACTATAGAAGAAATGCCTATAGCCTATATGAGAGGAATTAATTTAGACAGGTCAATTATTATTATAGATGAGGCTCAAAATATATCCAGAGAAAACATAAGAACTATTATGACTAGGCTTGGAAGAAATTCTAAAATGGTATTCTTAGGGGACGAACGACAACAAGATTCCAAAGGAGGAAACGGACTAACCTTCCTAATGGACCATTTTGCTGATATAGAAGAGATTGGGTGTGTACAATTTAATAAGTCGGATGTAGTAAGAAATCCATTAATCGCTAAGATAGAAAGAGTTTTTGATTCTTTACAAAATTAGAAAAAATATTAATTTACAAGTATGAGAATATCTATAAGTATAAATGGTGTATTGAGGGACGTATTAAAAAAGATGTCAGATGTGTATGAAAAGTATACAGAAAAGGAATGTAAGATAGACATAAATACCACAGACAATTTATTAGAAGTATTTGATTTTGAGACTGAAGAAGAGCTATTTGAATTCATATATGTAGAATGCCCAATGGAAATATTTGGACATGGTACAGAAGCGGAGAATAATGTGTTTAATAGCTTAAACGAGTTTTATAAAGATAAAAGAGAAGATTATGACATTTATTTAGTATCAGATGAGATTGAGAAGTCAAAACCAGCTACTTTATTCTTTTTATCTAAGTATGGAACTTTAGTAGAAAGAATAGAATTTTACACTATACAAATGATAGATGATTTGTGGGATAGAACAGATATATTTATCACAGATAATAAGTTAATCTTGAATAGAAAACCAGAAGGTAAATTATCGATAAAAATCGATAAACCATATAATAAAGATATTGAATCTGACATTACATTAGATTCTTTCAAAGATGTATTAAAACTAGATGATGACAGATTTAAGCAAATATAACTTAGAAGATACATTTAGTTTAAGTATAGCAGGAGCTCATTTTTATTTAGATTTCGAGGAATTAGAAACAATAATAAGAATAGCAGAACGTAAAAAGACTATGGATAAGGATGGAAACCCAGTAGAAGGTTATGAGATTAATGCCCCTCGTTATGAGATATTAAGGATGATGATTGATACTCTTTTGACTTCTGTTGAAGAATTAGATGAAGATATGGGAGCATATAGCTTGAAAAATTTAACAATACCCTTTAAACTTGCATTCAATACATTATCACACTATAAAATTATTAAAGAAAAAAATTAGAAAATGGAGCAAACAGAACAATTACAAAAGTTACAACAGGCAATCGCTTCACTAGAAGCACAAACATTTAAAATATTTATTTTAACACAAGACACAAAAGGAGTTCAACGAGCTTCAGTAAGTACTAATTATAGACTTGTAAAAGTATTAACCGAATTAGGGTATGACGCTTGTATTTTACACGAGAAAAAGGACTACCAAGGCGTATCTGAATGGTTAGGTGAAGGATATTCACAATTACCACACGCTTGTATTGAAGAAGGTAATTTACAAGTTGGAGCACAAGATTTAGTTATTATACCAGAAGTTTTTGGGCACGTATTAGAACAAACAAAAGATATGCCGTGTGCAAGAGCGGTACTATGTCAGTCATATGACTATATATTTGAAACACTACAACCAGGACAAAGTTGGCAATTATTTAATGTTAACAAATGTATAACTACTAGTGATGAATCTATGAACTATATAAAAGGTATATTCCCTGGTATAGATGTATCCACATTTAGACTATCTATTCCAGATTACTTCAAAGCGGACGATAAACCTAAGAAACCTATTATTGCTATCCACACTAGAGACCCTAGAGATACAGCAAAAATAGTTAAAACTTTTTACATTAAATATCCACAATATAGATGGGTTACCTTTAGAGATATGAGAGGATTAAATAGAGAGGATTTTGCACAGGCCTTAGGTGAATCATGTTTATCCGTATGGATAGATGATATATCAGGTTTAGGTACATTCCCACTAGAATCTATGAAATGTGGTACACCTGTTATAGGCAAGATACCTAATATGAAACCAGGATGGATGCAAGAAAAGAATGGATTTTGGACATATGAGTTAAACCAAGTAGTAGACATCACTTCATCTTATTTTAAAAATTGGTTAGAAGATTCTATTCCACAAGAATTATATGACGAGATGTCAACAACACATACTCAGTATTCAGAAGAAAATGAAACTGGAGACATAAAAAACTTTATAGAAGAATATGCTAATCTCAGAAAAAAAGGATTAGTTGAAAATTTAGATAAATTTACCCAACCACAAAACGCATAAAAAATGAAAGATATAACTGTTTTAATACCCGTACACACAATAGAAGGAAACTTCAAGGAATGGTTTGATAAGGCAATCAAAAGCATTCAAGAAAATACACTTAAACCTGAAAAGGTAGCTATAATTCACTGTGATTGTGAAGACGTAAAATCATTTATGGAGTCATATGATTTTGGTGAATTAGATGTTGAATTTATGATAAATGAAGGAGATTTAGATTTCTGTTCACAAATAAATTATGGTGTGAGCCAAGTAAAAACTACATGGTTCTCTATATTAGAATTTGATGATGAATATTCTACAATTTGGTTTAAAAATGTAGAGAAGTATAAAGATTCTTATAATAAAACTTCAATATTATTACCTTTAGTTGTGGATGTTGACGAAGCAGGACAATTCATAAGTTTCACTAATGAGGCAGTGTGGGCTATGAAATTCTCTGATAAATTAGGATTCCTAGATAATACAGCTCTATTAAACTACCAAAACTTCCAAACTAGTGGGATGGCAATGAAAAAAGAAGATTTTGAAGCTGTAGGAGGATTTAAAAGCTCTATGAAACTTACTTTCGTTTATGAATTTTTATTAAGAGCTACTTATAATGACTTACAAGTTATGACAATCCCTAAAGTAGGCTATAAACATACAAATATGAGAGTAGAATCTTTATTTTGGGAATATAAAAACCACACAAGTGATAAGTTAATGCCAGAAGAAGCAAAGTTTTGGATGGATACAGCTAAGAAAGAATACTTCTTCAAAATGGATAGAAAGGTTAAATATGATGATAGAACCTCAGATAGTGAAATAAAAAATGTTAGCATAGATTCTACAGGTGGGGTTGTCACAGAAATACAACCAAAGACTGAAGAAGAAGCTAAGTAAAGACTTATATAATGCCTCGTAAACCACAACAGAAAGTGTATTTTGGACAAGTACAAGAGCATGCTGTTAGAATGTTTTTAACAGCTACTACTTGGACGGAAAAAGACAGAATATACAGAGATTATTTATATGCTCCACTCAATAAAATGATAGATTCTATCATTAGGAGATATAAGTTATATAGAAAGGGGTTAGAGTTTAGAGATATTCACGCTGACACTCTATCTTTTTTAATCACCAAGGCGGATAAATTCAAACCAGAAAAAAATAAAAAAGCTTATTCTTATTTCGGAACCATTTGTAAAAATTATCTAATGGGACAGATAATAAAAGACAGAAAAGAACTTATTAGAAATATATCTTATGAAGACATATCAAGTAGTATACAAGAAAGAGATGATATGGTTTATTATATGCATAAAGATGGGCTAGAATATAATGAACTCACAAAAAAGTTAATAATACAGATTGAGGATTTCATGAACGAAAATGACCTTAACGAGAATGAAGAAAAAATAGGTTTAGCTCTAGTAGATGTGTTTTCCAATTACGAAGCTATTTTTGTTCATGGAAAAGGTAATAAATTTAATAAAAACTTAATACTCCTATCTCTAAGAGAAATGACCGGACTAACCACTAAAGAAATAAGAAATGCTTTAAAAAAATATAAGGTAATATATAAATCTTTAGCAGACACACTTAGGAAATAGGGTTGCAAATATTTATTGTTATAAAAATATGACAAAATGCCAAGACCTAAGAAAAAACAAATCGCATTAGATAGAAATAGTATTTTAGCTTTACTACAAGAGATTTATAACGAATGTGTAGAACAAAGAAACACTGCTATTAGAATCCAGAATAAAATGTTAAGTTTTATGCATGGACCAGAAGACCTACAAGTGTTAGGTCCAGTTATAAAAGAACAGCAAAAAATAATAGATTCTACAATAGAGAAAAAGATTCAACTCTCAAAAATCCAATCCAACTTAACACAAAAAGATATTGAAGGAGGCGCTAATCCATTTAGTTTTTCACTAGATGATAAGGACGCTTTAAATGCATTATTGAATAAAGAGTCAGATGATAAAGGAGACACCAAATACGAAATGTAATGCCTACAGATAATCAAGAAGCTAAATCAAGTATAGTTACCAGGTTCCAAAATCTATCTACTTTTAAAAAAATAAAAGAAGGCAAGGAAAAGAAACAACAACAAATCAGGAGTATAATGGACTCCTACGATAATATAAAAGATAAATCCAATAATCTTATACCTTATTTATTAGACCTTATTCAGATAGGTGGTGGAAAAGATGCTGTTAAAAGAGTAAGAAAGAAGATAACAAACGGTATTGGAAAGATGAATCCTGAGATTAAGGAAATTATATTTGAGGAACTATTAAACTTTTTGAACTGTAATTTAGATTTTGAACTTCCAGCCGCGGACGGACCTGCCTTAGGATTTGCAAATGCAAATGATATTGTTCTAGATATCAGAGGAGTTGATATTATGGAATTACTTAAAATTGTTCCAGGTGGAGTCCCAGGAAAATTTCTTTATGAGAAAGAAGCTATGGCGGTAGGTAGTGTTCCTTTTGCAATGAATAAACAATTATATGATGTTACAGCGAACCCATCAGGTACATTTACTATTTTTGGAGCTTCCACTAATCCATTATTTGATATTGTCTATGATGGTACCACACTGTTAACCATAAGACCATATGGTAGAGACGGCTCATTTTCTACAGGACCTACTACCCCAGCCAACCCAACTCCATGGAGAGGAGCACCAGGAGAGAACAATTATAAATTAACAGAATTTATAAGAGATTATTTTGATTCTATAGACATGTTTGGAAAAACTAATTTTATGGCCATGCTTTTCGAGATATTAGAAGGGGTGGTTAGCATACAATTAAATAAAACACCATTAGATTTAGAATTGGATGGAAAGTTTTGGGAGATAATTAAAAGAATTTTAGGTCTATGTGGTGATGATGATGTAGGTCTGGGGAATGAAATTAATGTGTCAGGCACAGGACACTTATCTGACGATGATGTGGACACTAATCTATTTGAGTTTGGCCCACAAGACCTTAGACATATATATGATTTAGCGAATCTAAGGATGAAAGGAATGATTAGATTTGAGGATTGTGATAATATAGAAAAACCTGTGGATGTAGAGTCTATAAATTCTGCTTTAGACTCACTATTAGGAGAAACTGACCCGACTGTTGAAAATATTAAAATAGAACAAGCACTTAATAATAATATCAATGGATTTGGCATTAATATACCTAATTTAGACTTAAATATTAATTTAGATATTATAAAACAATTACCACAAATATTAATTAGTTTAATTCTAACACCAAAGATAATTTTACCTATAGTTACAGCATGGGTAGCTATAGGAAACACAATGAATGCCACTAATAAAGAAGAATTTTTAAAAGAGTTTATTAGATTGGTAAAAAGAATTATAAAAAGATTAAAAGATTTATTAATACAGATTTTGTATGATGAAGTAAAGAAATTTATTTTACAATTGATAGATTACTTAACTAGTCAGATAATTGGTGAACAAACCATGAAACAAATGCAGATAATACAGTCATTAATTTCTTTATTAACTACAATATTGGAAATGATTGATAATTTAATGAATTGTAAAAGCATATTAGATAGTATCATGAGGTTATTAAAAATTCCGCTACCGCCCGGCGGGGGATTAAACGTACCTAGTACTCTTAGATTCGCTACATCTGCACGCCCTGGATATTCAAAAACTAGAGCAGTACTTAATACGTTAGAAAATTTGGAAGAGTCTGGTATAGATGTATCTGATAATCCAGATGGGTCACCAAATGAGTATGTCACAGCATTAATGGCATATGAGGATGGCAGGACAAAAGAATTTGATACAAATGCAGTTACAAAGGTTGGTGTTTATCCTATGACAGTAAAAACGCCAGGAGGTATTGGTACTACCGATAAAGGTCAAGGGACCGGATTAACCGCTTAATATGGAAAAGAAGAAATTACAAAATATATTAGAAGAACATAAAAATAAACCTAATAAAGACTTATTAGAAGCTGCAGATAGTTTAAAAAATGAATTTGAAGAAACAAAAGAATTATTACTCAAATTAAGTAAACATTTAGATTTTGTAGAGGAAGCTTATTTTAAAGTTTATAATGAGTTAAAAGATAGAGCAAGATTAACAGAAGACAATGGCAGGTAAAGGAGTAGACAAAGCAAATCCCCAAAATAATATATATTTTGGAGTATGCATAGACAATAACGACCCAACAAGAGCGGGAAGAATTAGATTAGTAGCTGATTTTGAAAATAAAAGTGAAACACCTGAAAATTATGCTGCTGCTACTTATGAAGCGTCGTACAAAGAAAAAGATTATGCTACCGTGGAAGAAATGTACTGGACAAAAGATGACCCATTTCTAACCTTACCATTATTACCTATACATATAAATGTTTGTCCAAGCAATAGTGATAATGTCCCTATTATGTTTTACCAGGATGATAATAAAGAACAAAATAGAGTATACATAGGGTCAACTATTTCACAACCTCATTATTTAGGTGGTAAGGATTCTTTAGGTGAACATTATGGTTCAGGTAGAAAAGGTTATTCTAAAGGCACTAGAGACGAAGGAAAGGAAGCTATAACTAATAACGAAAAATCAGACGGAGCATTTGCTAACCCTAATACAGTTTCCATAGATGGGAAAGATAATGCAGACATTATACTAGGTTCTAGAGAAGTTGTTATTAGAGCTGGTAAGTTTAAACCGAACAAAGAGTCTCCATGGTTCCCAACAAAAAATGACGATGTTACTATGTTACAGTTATCTAGTTTTCTTACAGCAAAAGAAATGGAAAAGACGGTAGAAGAAGTACCTGAGGTAGAGGAAGCGGAAATTAGGTACTTAGTAGAATACCATATTGACGATTTTACTCAGGTAGGTGCTTTTAATGGTAACGTTAAATTATGGGAAGTAACACCTAATGAAGAGATAGAAGACTCACGCCATCTAACAAGTAAAGATATTGGTAAAAGTACAAATATTTTAAGTTCATGGGACACAAAACCATTAGTGGAACTATCATTTAACTCACAACCAATAAGTGGGGTAACCTATTTAGTAAATAAGTTTATAAATGAAGCGAATGGTAGTGGGCCTGCTCTTAGTAGTAGATACCTAAACTCAACCCCAACAGTTACTCCAGGATGGGCAAAGAACGGTATTGGTATTGACCTTTCATCTAGCGGTTCAGAAGCACCAGCTGATGGTCCAGATTTACATAATTTACATCCTTTTTACTATAGACCATCATTAGAATTTCAGAAGGTTATAGCAGATAATCTTACCGGATATGAAACAGCTATAGACATAGAGGCTACGATTAAGGGGGTTGTTGGTGTAGATGATAGTTTTGGTCTAGTTTTTTCACCATTAAATCCAGAACCTCAGGAGAAGATTAAAAAAGTAGAGTTAGAAGAAGCAAAAGATGACCCAGATAAAGAACAGGGTGTCGCAACTTTACTTAGTGATAAAATACTATTTTTTGCTTATCCATCTAAGATTGCTAGTAAAGGTGAAACAAACCCAACTAAAGAATCAACGACAATATATAGTGAATCACCATACAAAACAGGTATAGACCAGAAGACACTAATTAAAACTCAGGATAAGCATATGGAACCTCTAGTTAGGGGAGAACAATTAATATTATTATTAGAAATGATGCATAAGTGGATGCAGGGACATTCTCATCATTTCCCTCAAGGAGCACCATTTGATAAACCTAAAGAAGGCAATGTTACATTAAGTGATATTGAGGAGGCTTTAGGAAATGCTAGGACAGAGATATTAAATCAGAATATTAGAATCAACTAAGTATTTATAGTTAAAGATATTTTAATGGCACTTCATAAATCATATTTTAGTAAAAACAATACATTAGTAAAAGATAGTGAGGTAAACACTGCTAAGAATCCAGTGACTGAATTATTTTATGGTGGTGGGTACACTTCTATTAATACTACAGGAGGTACTATTACTACTTCATCTAAGTTTTCAAGATTTATATTCGATTTAGAGTTACAAGATTTGAAACGTAAATACGCTGATGGGACCATAGTACTTGCGGGTGGGTGTGGTAATTCTGCTACTACTCACACACTAAGAATGGTCAATACTTCATTTTTTGATACTGAACTTTTAAACACTGAAACTGCCTCTGCACGTATGAGAGCAACTTCTTTTGACCTTTTATTATTTAAAATAGTTGATAATGTACATGTCTCAGCTACTACAGCTTGTTGGGATGAAGGTGTTGGATATGATTATAAATCATCTTGGGACTTTCAGAATATGAGAACAGATAAGAGTTATTCCGAAAGACCAAGCAATTATTATAAGGCCACAACTTTACAGTCTTGGTTATATCCAGGAATATATAATAATGGTGGTACTCCAGCAGTTTCTATAATAGACACCCAACATTTTGATAACGGTAATGAGAATATAGTATTCGACATGAGTGCTGAGATTAATAATATATTAAGTGGTGGGACTCCTGATGATTGTGGGTATGGTGTTGCTTTTTTTGCTAGATATGAGAACATGACAGGCCTTACGGAAAGTTACTCTGTCGGGTTCTACACCAAGTATACTCAAACATTTTACGAACCTTATTTAGAAAGTAACTATGATGATACTATAGATGACGCTAGGGCTAATTTTTATGAAGGCAAGATTAATTGTCTATATTTGTATGTGAATGCAGGAGGAAAGCCAGTTAATTTAGATTATTTACCTAATGTAACCATATATGATAATAGTAATCAAATAGTTTCCGCTCTTACGTCCACCAATATATCTAGAGTAACTAAAGGAGTTTATTGTACATGTTTCAGTATAGATTGTGACACTTATACGACACCTTGTTTATTTAGAGACCAATGGTCTAATCTAGAAATAGATGGTATCTGTAGAGACGATGTAACTAATAAGTTTACTTTGAAGTCTAATGATGATTATTTTAATATAGGGACCAATGCAGGTGAACCTAAGACTTACGGTTATTCTTTTAGTGGTTTAAAAAAGGATGAAAAGATAGTGGCTGGGGATGTTAGAAAAATCCTAGTATCAGCAAGAAAACCATATACAGTTAATGTGGATGTAGATATATCTGATTTAGAATATAGAATATTTGTTAAACAAGGAACACAACAAGTAGAGACACATCCATGGGCCAAAGTTAGTCGTGCTTATAATCAGAATTATTTTATTGTAGATACGGGGGATATGATACCGAATGAGTATTTTATAGATTTAAAAGCTATTTCTAATTTAGAGGTTAATAGTTATCGTGAAGCGATAAATTTCCAAGTAGTTAGCCAGGCAAATTACTTCGGCAATCCACCAACGTAGAATTATTTTTTTACTGATTTAACTTTATTAATCTTACCGAAGAATATTTTATTACCAACCCGTAGACTTAAATTTTCGTTTATATTAGTTTCTTCTAATATATTTCTTACTTTATTTTCTACTATTTCCTCCAAAGATTCTTTAATAGTTTCTTTTATTACACTTTTCATATCTGAAGAGGACGCTGTAGGTCGATTATTAGTGACAGCAGTATTAGAGATTGGAATGGTAGTGACGGGTGGTGGTATGTCTATAGTTGAGTTAGCTGTAGTTCTCATACCATCTACCGAATAATTACTACTTTTCATTTTCTTTGAAACTTCTTCTATAAATTCAGGACTTAATTTATTAGTAGCGTTGTTATAATCCATAGTAGGGATGGGATTATTAATCATTGCTTTTTTAATTGCGGGCGGTAATTTAGATTCCATAATTCTCTCTTTTGTGTGACCTGCCTTAGGATTCATATTCATTGGTGCTTCTTGTTGTACTTGAGAAGTAGGTAAAGGTGCGTTAGGGGCGTTAGGTGGTAGTTGTGATAACATTTGTTCAGGTGGTACCTGTTCTGTCATTGTTTGGGTCATTGTACGGTTTTGTGAAGTTGGTTTTACATTTCCACTCTCCACTGCACCCATAACTTTTTTTGCTTTAAGTAAAGAATTTTGTAATTTAGTTAAGTCAGCCATTAAAATTTAGCGTTTATATAAACAGTTCTCATTGTTTTATCCCCATTAGGGTTATAATTAGGTCTAACCTCGTTAAAAACTTCATGAGTATTATCAAAGTTCCTAATTCTATCAGTCCTAAACAATCTCCATCCCGGCATTGTATTAGGTCTATCAGTTGCCCCTTCTCTTTGCCATGCTCTTACAACTGGATTTCCAGGACCCATCTTAGTTCTAGAGAGACCAAAACATACAGGCTCTATAGTTCTCCAACCAGGATTATTAGTGGTATCCCCCGCATAATAGATAGAAACTAAATTTCTATTTCTAATAGAGTCCATTACTTCATCACGGTTGGCTACTTCTAATATAAGTTCACGAACAGTATTGTAAAGTTTCATTTTAATTAACTAGTTTAGATGCCAACAGAATTATCACCTTCATCTGTAACATTATAATATTCTTTTTTCTTATTATATAAATTACTAGATATTAAAGATTTTCTTTCGTTCTTATCTGTTAAACTACCCGTTTCATCACTATAAACACCTAAGTAACTTGCATTACCCTTACCTTTTTCATCACCATCACTTGTAGCGTTGGGATGATTAACAGAATAATTAGTTTCTGCGTCATTTGGTTGATAGATGTTTTTAGTTATCATTTTTTTATACTCCGCATTCGCGATGTCAGTTAGTGTTTGTCCAGGTTTTGAATTGTACTTGTTATCAGCCATTTTTAATTGTTTTTATTTAAATATTTATTAATCTTTTTATTTCATCGATACTTTCCCTAAGTCTATTAGCTTTATCTACTGTAGGAACATGTACCGCTGTTGAATTTACGTTATCATCTCGTTCATGTGGTTTTTTATGAGTATGCTCAAGACCACCCCTCATTTTTGCTTTACGACCTCTATCTTCCCCTTCTCTAGTTTGTCTTTCCATTTCTGAAAAAGTATTTTTACCAAAATCACCACCAGTTAATTCATAACCTGGATGACTTTTATCATTACTTCTAAAGAAATTATTTATTTTTTTTAGAAGAGCTAAACTTATTACAGGGTCATCTACTATATTTTGTGCACGAACATAACCTTCCGTTGTTTCTGGTCCATTAAAATTATTCAAAGAAGATTTAATCCTATTAACTAATTTATCAGGACAAGTAAATGTCGTATTTTCTAAATTAATGTCCGGCATTATCGTCTTTCATTAAGTTATTTATTACTTCCATAAAGTCTTGGTCATCAGCTTCTATCGTATTTTTAAGACTTTTAAATTTTCTTTTAACCAAAGGATTTACATCATGAAGGTCTATAGGGGTACCCAAATCTTTTTCTTCATCCTTTTTTGCTAAAATCATTTCTATCATATCTTTCATTCTTTGTCTAGATTTCTCATTAATCATCTGTATATCTTCTTCATCTGGTATTTGTCCCATTTCTAACGCTTTATCTTCAGCTTTTCTGGTACTCTTTCCTAGGTCCTCATATTTTTCAACTGTATCGTCCCAACCTAGACCATCAGTGCTTATTAGTCCATCTTCATCATTATCTGCGCCTAATTGACCACCCAGATAAGATTCCCCCCAATATCGTTTATAATAATAATCATAACTCATACCTCTTTGGCGTGACCTATCTACAGTTTGGTCTAAAGTACTCTTACTAGTCATATTTGCAACATTAACGTTTTTAGGTATTTTACTACCGATTAATGAACCATCATAATCTACTAATTCTTCTAACTCTTCTTCTCCAACTTTTTTCTGTTCGCCTGTCCATTTTTCATGAGTTTTTCCTTTATGTACAGAATCACAAGAACCTTTATGTTTTAATTTTTTCATGTTTGCTTTTTCTTATAAATATTAACTACACCTATAAGTATTTATGAATAATGGGACCACAGAATTTAAATAACTATTATTTTAATAGATTAGACGTTAAATTAGACTATACATCTTACTATGATTTTTTCTTAGTATCAGACGAAAGAGATTTTAATACAGAAGTTGTCTACTCTAAAAACATTATTGGCTATGCTGATTGTGAGGTTTTGCCTGTATGGATTGACTTAGGAAATCCATTATCTTCATTACAATTGACGATGGAATGTGGCACATTCTACCCCAACAATACGATATTAAGTATAAGTGGCACATGTTGGTGTCATGCAACACCATCATTAAAAGATTTAGATTGTTTAGATTGTGACTTGGATTGTTATACATCTGGATGTACAGAAATGGGTGGGTTTATTACATCTATCTGTGATATAGGATTAACTGGTATGGATAATGGTTGGACTAATTCTTTAAAAAGAAATAGAGATAAAGTGGAAATTTGTTGGTCAGGTTGTGGTTATCCTTATTATTGGGAGTTATCACCAGAGACGCCATTATTAAATGCAGATGATTGTGAATGTAATCTTAGTGAAGTTACTGAAATATATACGGGGCATTTTACTGCTGGTACTTGTTGGGACTCTAGTGGATTTACATGGTCATCTAATACTAATATACCCGAATGGATTAAGAGTAAAATAGAAAATGATTATATTTACGGACAAGGAATTTATACCTTTAGTGCAAATATACAACAAACAGACCAATGGTGTGGTGGATTTACTAGAACTTCTTATACTGTTTTTGTTTCAGACCCAGAATGTTTATGTTGTCCACCTGAGATTGTAGATGAACCATGTGCCACAACTACAACTTATTATCCAACTACAACCACAACGACAACTATTGGGCCTACAACCACAACTACAACTTATTATTCGCCTACAACCACCACTCTAACTACACTTCTACCAACTACTACAACAACTACTTATTTTGGGCAAACAACCACCACAAGTACTACGATACCAGGGCAAACAACGACAACCACTACTTACTCCCCAGTTGCCACGACCACCACAGTATGGAACACTTGTGATGAAACGTTATATCCATGGACGGTTCAAACTACTGGTATATTCAATGCCTATGATGTCATAGAATTTGCTGCAACTCCAGCCAATGGATATCAAAATACCACAATTAGTGACATTATATTTGACTACGCATGTAATGGTGTTGCACCATCCCCAGCCATCACGTGTCCTAGAATGAACTATTGTGAACCACATACACCTGGACTGAGTAATTGGCCAAACGATTCACAAGCTTACCGAGGATATATAATGCACTTTGATTATGACTTCCAGGATGGAAACGGAGTGATTCAATTTACCAAATGGACTGACTTTATAACACATGTTAATTTAGTTTGGCCTGCAGTCACAGCAACTCTAGGTATGCAATTTGCTACAATTCGAACTAATGTTGATGCATATGCATGTGCTCTTCCTCCTCCAGGTGGTTGTACGTCTTACCTTGGTTCTCTTAATTCGACTACCAATTGTGGGTGTTCTCCTTTAACTAACTCTAATTGTCGTTGTTATTATTTAATAGGGTGTGATAGTTATCCTGTTAATAATGTTATAGTTTCCATGTTCCCATGTTCGTCTCCATTCCTAGAAGATGGTAAGTACTATAGTTTTTCCGGGACATCTTTAGGTATGCCATATAGTGGATGTTACCAAACCCAAGAAATCCTTGACCCAGCCGTTAATTGTCTGGGTACGACAGGAACAATAGATTATAATTCGGTTTCTAATATATATCCAAATTGTGTGGATTGTATTGCGGGAGTTTGATAATGAAATAAGAAATGATAAGATATTTATAAAATAATTAGAATAATATGGCTCAAACTTGTATCAATTTTTATATAACCGGAAGCAGTGCACCTTATGATGTGTATTTGTGTCAATCTGGTTGTACTGATTGCGTTTATTCAGGACAAACAGACCCTGGTGATGTATATGGAAACGTATGCTTTCCAATGTGTGTTCCTTGCGGTGAAGAATATTGTATAAAGACAATTTCAGTTCCACATCCAGAATGTGAGAATTGTGATTGTTTTAGTGGTGGTTGTTGTGTTACAGCAACTACAGTTTTTGGTAGTACAGGATGTACTTTTAACCCCTATAATGTTACGGTTCAAGGCATTCTCTCGCCACAAAGTACTTCAGGAAATACAAATCTAATTGGGAGAGCTGTAAATGGCCCTGGGCTCACCGCTGGAAAATACTATAAAACAGATATATTTGGTACTGTACAAATTATTTCAGCTACCACAGATAATAGTGGGCCTTTCTTTAAATTTACTGACCTAACGGCTTATGATACTGCATGTGAATCTAATACGGCATATTGTTTACAGTCAGTGTGTTTAAGCGGCGTTACAGCCACTGCAGGCACTTTTAGTGACCATGTCATATCAACAGGGTTTACACTTGATTACAGTTATCCTTTTTCAACTTACGAATCTTCAGGCTTAACAAAAGAAAATTACTGGAAGAGTCATTTGAAATATTCTCTTTTAGCTACCGGGGTTTATGGTTGGGAAGTCTATGCTTCTAGTACTTCTGGTACTACTTTTACACCAGCGAGACTACTTACCGGTGCCACTCTGGTAGGAACTTATGTAGCGATGTATAGTGGAATAACTAATGGTGTGACCTATTCAGGAGCATGTTCGTAATTTTAATATTTTAATTGTATGCCTTCTCCAAATTTTTCCGCTTATACAATACAAAGTCTTTCTGTTTTTGGGCCTAATGTATGGAAATATGATTTATATCAGTGGAATTTTGCACCTCTTGGCTCAACTCCACCTCTTATTCCTAGAACTGAAGTAGGCACTACAGAATCTATACATTCTTCATATTCCGGGCCCCAATTTAATATGAACCCATATTATGGGATGACACAGAAAAATGGAAAATTATATGGCTTTGGGGCCGAAAACAATACCTCTCAATATCAATGGCCTGGACAAATATTCCAAATAGACCAAGATTGGGGAGGACGGGCTAAAACAATATATTCAGGACTTACTGGAGTATTACCTTTTGGTTTTCAGGTTTGTAATGTTGGTGGATTCGCTTATGATAAGGCAAATGATTGTTTTACATTACTTAAGGGGACAACAATGTTACATACTACACCCCCACCCCTACCAAATCCATATTTCGCTAATGGGGAAAGATATTTACATACTTGGGGAGTAAGTCATACTTTTGCCACCCCACAACTTCCATTTTATTCTGGGGTTACTTGTCTGTTAGAAACAGCTATTGGATTAGCATATAGAAATAGTGAATTATATGCTGTAGCCTATATTAGTGGGATGACACCCGGACTAACATTTCAACACATAAATACAAATTCTGGTATTAATACCATATTAAGTTATTCCCCATTATCAGTAGATTCAGTAATTAATGTTTCTACTCAGGGATGGGGAGGAGGAGATTTAACTTATGACGAAGTGGGTGATAACTTTTACTTCTTATCACATAATGGTACAGCTAAAATTGACCCACAATTCTATACCTGGGAAGTGGTACCATCAACAGCTACCACTCAACAATACTGGGGAGGGGTATCAAGTTTCGAAATAGGTGGGTTTGAAATTATAGAACCTAGTGTTACCACAACCACCACATTATGTACAGAGATTTATAGTGTCGAAGTATCTCCAGATTATTTAAATGCTACAATATCTTTATGTGATTCGGCTTGTACCAATTGTGATATAGTATATGTGTCAGGTTGTACAGCCCCAGTATTTGGTTGGTGTACAGCAGACACAACTTGTTTTGACTTAACTTTAGAATGTTGTAAAACATATTGTATTGAAGTAAGTGCACCAGGGGATAATTGTTCATATACAGAATACGTTACTTCTAGTTGTCCTTCTACAACCACGACAACAACTTATACGCCACCAGAACCTACTACCACGACTACTACAACAGAATGTGTATGTGTTTATCCCGTAGAATATTTTAATGGTACATTATCTGGTATAACTTATCTTGGTGACACTTTAGAAGGGACTTATTGTAATGATGACTTTGCTCCATTTATATATAATCATATAAGTAACCCTATTAACAGCATACTCACACACGGTATACTAATAAAACAAACAGCTTGGGGGTCACTACCAATATCAAATAATTGGTGGAGTTTAATAAGGGATATTGGGGCAAGCAATTATTTATTAGTTGGTACTGGAAGTACATTAACGACTGTATACAAGGGCATACCACCTTTAGTGGATGATTTTTTAGTGGTTACAGGTCAATGTGAATGTACAACTACAACGACATTAGACCCGTCTCTTACTACAACTACGACATTAGACCCGTCTCTTACTACAACTACGACACTAGACCCAGCTTTTACTACCACAACTACAACCACATTACATCCATGTGATTTTGGTCCAGTACCCTTAACAGGTGATTGTCCAACGACAACAACTACTACGGTGCCACCTACAACAACGACTACAACAGCAGACCCTTGTGATTTTGGGATTATTCCTCTTACGGGTGATTGTGTTACTAGTACAACAACATTAGGACCTCGAACAACCACAACAACAACGATACCATGTTGTTATGAATGTTGTCTAATTACGGGAGATTGGGAGATAATCAATACAGGTACTACTGGAAATAATAGTTTTTATTCTATACATAAAACTTCACCACATAATCAGGCTACCTTACCTATCGCATTAAAAGACCCAACGATGTGGGGAGCTCTCCCACATATGTTTTTCCAAGGTTTTGCTAAAAGAACTACAAATAATTTCTTATATGGTGCATTTTTAGAACATAAGTTCGATAATGCTTGTAATGGTACATTCAGATATGATTTACACATCTATCAAGTAAACCCCAATACAGGAAGTGGGGCCCTAGCTCAAACATATACGGGTTATGATGCTTGTACTAATGGAGGAGGCATAAGAACAGATGAATTAGGGGAAGGATGCTTAGGATACGACAGTTTAAACGATAAATTAATTTTTATCCCATATAATAATACTGTTCATCCAGTATACCAAATACAACCATGGGTTAATGGTAATGTAACATACTTGGGTGACTTTACTGTAATGGGCTCTACACCTAATCAATACGCTCATATGAGTGGTTTATCTAATATACCTGGAACAAATAGTTTTTATTGTTATTTAGATGAGTGCTCATTTACACCAACACCTCCAGGAGGAACGGTAAATTGTAACTCAACGGGAGGATATGTATGTGGGTTTGATACCACAACATTAAATTCTTCTATATTACCATTACCGATAAATCCATTACCAAATTCTAGTATTGCCGCTGGTTTATTATATGATTGTGATGACCTTTATATTGTAAGACGAATGCCTAGTTGTTCTGGGTGTACACCACAACAATATACAAATACATGGATTGACAATAATGACACACTACCTGGTAATTGTAGTAGTAATGTCCTACCACCTTGTGCACCCGGAGGTTCGGATTGGTATTTTGGGTATTCTTATTTAGCAATGGTGTTTGACCAGCAAGATAAAGACGGGAATATTGTAACTATTGATATGTTAACTGGTGATACCAGTTGCCCATTTATTTTTACAATTACAGACCCTGCTACAGGTACCTTTATTGGTCAATGGGAATATGATATAGCGATGGATGGTAATTATCCTCTTGCGGATGGTACTGGAACTGGTGGATGCGTCCCTATCCCATGGCCTGTAGGATTTACTAACACCTTCTGCCTCCCTATAGCACCTACTACACCACCATGTTCACTTTCATTAATTTTCACCAATCCTAATCCATCTAATAATCCAGTTAATTTACCAAACCCATCTTCGGATTACGAAGTTAAAGTAGAATATGGTGGAATGGGAACAGCTTGTAACTCACAATATACTGAGACCTGGATTGATGGTAGTATGACCAATTCAGGACAATTTGTATCACAAGGGATATATGATGTGGGGGTATGGCCTAACCCTGCAGGGGTTGGGACGGCGAAAGACCAAGTAATGGGTGCAGAGTATATGGTATTATTTATGTCCAGACAATCACAATCAGGACAAGTCTTTAATGGAGATAATTTTACAGCTAGCACCAACCCTTGGAATATTACGGTTTATCATCCGAATGGGTCTGGTACAATTATAGGAAGTTGGGAATATGACTTAGTTAGGTACCCAACAGGTCCTGGATACCCTGTCGCTCTTTGTGACGCGACACCACCAGTACAATGTGTGTGGTCGTGCCAGAATGGTATGCAAGGTTGTATTGCTGGAGCTCCGCTACTGGGTATCTATACTCCTCTGTTTGAGGATTCTTACGCTTTCTGGTTTAAAAATCCAGTACCATCGAATAATGTGATTGACCTATCAGTTTATGGTCCATTGTCCGAACATTTCAATGATATGGTAATTAGTTGGGGTGAAAACTCATGTTGTTCTGGGGGGACAGAAAATTTAGTTTTAACAAAATATACATTACCTTCAGGGCCTCTTACTAATACAGTATTAGGTACCATATCTGGAGTAACAGCATTAGCTGGTTTAGAATGTGCAGGTGATTTTTGTGAGACACCTGAAAATCCATGCCCAACTACAACAACTACCACAATACCAGTATCAACAACAACTACGACCGACCCATGTGCTCCATCTACAACCACAACGACAACTACAGAAGGACCACCAACAACCACAACTACAACTTATTATTCGTCTACAACTACTACCACACTTCTTGTACCTTGTGATTGTGAATGTCCACCAAATCCACCAAGCCAATGCCCATGTATATTTTCAGGAACAAACATTTATGTGTTTTATGATGGTAGCCCTAGTTTCTCTGTTAGTGCCAATCAAATAGCTAATAATGTTGTTTTACCTTGGTTTAATCAATTTATTGCTCCATTAGCTGGATATGTTGGGTGTTTATATCAAGCTACTACCCCATTCCCTACACAAGCAACAGCTGAATCATGGTTAAGATTTTCAAGATATCCATGGGAGGGAACAAACGCTTTTATCCCAACACCAATTTCTAGTGTGCCAGGTGGTTGTGCTAGTGGACTTGACATGCCAATAGCTCCAGCTCTAAACGACCCTAACGCTGTGGTAATTTCTTTTGTTAACGAATCAGCGGTTATGTATCAGGATTATCCATGGCCGGCATTCTGTAATGCTCCAAGTGGGGACGGCACTTTAATCCCACCAAATAATTGTAGTGATTGGAGAACCAACCAACCACAAAGTTGGCCTACTTCTGGTGGTGCATTGAGAGTGGTACCAACTCATGAATATTTAAAAGATTTTGATTCTTTTATGAACACTTATAATAATGGAATATGGGACCAAATATATGGTACTCCAGGTAATAATGGTTCATTTAATAGTTTTGTATATACATTACCAGTAAATGTTGTTCCATGGAACGAAAGACTTACTGAATTAAATGCTTATGCAGCTGTTGAAGGTAGAGTAGTTGCTCCAGTTGATTTTGTAGATATTGGAATGGCTAATAATGGTGGTGGGTTATATACATTTAGTGCAATAAAACAAACAAATCCATATTGTGAACATGAGTGTTTCTGGGATGCAGGATATGGTCCAGGCCACACACCAGAAGGTAGATGTTTAAGTGGGTTAACCCATTTTGGTTTTGTTTCTGTACATAGTCACGAATATCTTTTATCTAATTGGTTAGGTAGTACACAAAATAATAATATTGGAATAGCTACATTATCAGCAACTGTATGTTTTAATACTGCATGTACTTCAGGTATTACAGTAGAAGAGTGTTGTATTACTGGTCTAACAGCAGAACAATGGATAGTAGATAATCCTAGTGTAGTTAGTGGTTTGATTTTTGGTGAAACATTTAATGACCTTGACCATAATGCTTGTTATAAAGTTATAGCACCACCTAATCCTCCACCAACCAACGGAATAACTTTAAATCCACAATCACCTACCTTTGGTAATGATAATTGTGGTGAATGTATGGCTGCTGGAGCATATTGTGAACCTACAACTACAACAACTACAAAAATATATCATACAACAACAACTACTAGTACCACTATTAGAAGAATTTGGGGTGTGGAAAGATGTTGTTGCCCGACAGGAGAAACAGTCACTATACTAACTGCTACTACGGTTGCAACCCCTATTAATTTTGAGAATGGAGGAGCTAGAACTCAGTCTATGAGTTTCGCTGATATTATGGATAATTCTGTTGTTCTTAATCAAGCTAATCCACAAGTAGTGTTTGTTACTACAACTACCACATTTCCCTTTCCGCATGATATTACATTACATTTCTACAAAAGTTGTCACCCTACTCCTGGTTGTCCACACTCCACACTTGATGGGACGCCCTTCTGCTGGTTGTGGGAGGATACTCAAGGTAATGCACCTATGACCCTTCCATACAATATGGCAGGTGCTCAAGGAATCCCCCCATCATTATCAAGCGCATTGGGTATCATGAACATGTCAATACAATTATGGATGCATCTGGGGAGCCCAAATGTGGGAGATTTATTTGAGATTGATAGGGAGCTGCAGGGGTCATTATGTTGGAATGGCCATGTCAACAATTGCTATGAATATATGGGAACAGAAACTCGTACATGGCCCACTGACCCTTGGTTTACTACACCAACCAGTCCTCCTTCAGGATTTAGTATTTTTTGGCTTTTGACAGGATGGTGGCTCGGAAATATGTCCCCGGGGTGTTGCTCACCATCTCCTAGTACTACTGGAATTCCATGTACATTCAGTATAAACACCTTTACCAGAGGACCTAATCTTCCTGACTGTACTAGTTGTTGTTCCCAGATTGTCCCACTCAGAAATCGTACCTTCCATATATGGGAAGAATGTGTAATTAATGGATATTTCCCATTCGCCAGTCAACCTTTCCCACCTGGTCTGCATATAACTTATGATGGAATTCCGGGGGCAATTGCTACTTGGGATTATACGACAGCAACTGGATTAGATGATGTAGAACATAATAGTAACTTATTCTATAATTGGGTTGGAGCACCTGGTCTTGGTGAAGTTGTTACAATACATGAAGCTCCTCCTGGTACAATAATGAATAGTTTGACTCTTTGTTTGAAATATATGGGACCTGTAACTACTAGTGCTGTTCCATGGACACAACAAGCATGGCATGTTACGGCGCTTATGCCTTGGTCAACCGGAGGAACCAATAGTGATTGTTGTGTATGTACAAATTTACAAGCTAATACAGCACAAAGTTTACAAAGTTATTTACCCATCCCTACTTTAACAAATATAATGGGTAGTCAACTTAATATAGATAGCAGAAAAATTCCTGTAGGGCCACCAACAACTGCTTACTATGAACCTACAAGAGGCGCTAAAATACTAAATGGTTGGGAAGATATTAGTGTACATGGTTTAGCTTATTTAGTTAAAGTATGGACAAAAAATGGTGACCAATATATCGCAGAAAGTGATGCAACATCATGTGCTTATATAGATAAAAAGGCATTTAGCACACCACCAACTACTCCAACAACTACTTATTTTGAGCAACCAACTACTACAACAACTACTTATTTTGGGCAAACAACCACAACAACGACTTATTATCCAGCTACCACAACAACGACCTATTATCCAGCTACCACAACAACGACCTACTTTGTACAACCAGCTACCACAACAACGACCTACTTTGTACAACCAACTACCACAACAACATACTTTGGGCAAACTACTACAACTACAACCTACGCTATACCAACAGGTGGTCCCCTATCTAATTTTGTTGGAAATGGGTTAGATGGTACAGCATCAAATGCACCTCGAAGGGGTGATTTTATTAATTTATATCAGGATAATGCCTATGGTTTCCAATCGATAGAGATTTTAGATATTGTAGACCAGAGTGAGTATGAATCAGGAAAAGTTAAATGTTCAGGACAAAGATTAATTATATCTTCTGATATAGAACCAATCCCATTATTCGCGAGATTCCGAAATCTTGAAGTGTCCCTATCACAATCTCCTATACTCTCTACCACTACAACAATATATCAGATACCACCTAGTCATATGTGGGAGACATGTTGGGTTGAGGAAAGTGATTACACACCAAACTGGTTTACACTACTGAATTTGGTTGGTAAGACATGGGGTGTCGAATATTACGCATCACCAAACTATATTGGGTCCGCTTGTTATGATTGGGTGGCAAACCCATCTACAACCCCTAGTTCTAATTTTATAGCAAATAGTAACGACTTTTATCAATATATGGGAGCTCCAAGTATTGGTGAGACCGTTAGACTTTGTTATTGGCATGATAATGTAGACTTTAATACATATACTTCAAATAATCAGCCTACAAGAATACCAGGTATGGCATGTGGTTGTCTGAGATATATGGGTGTTGGTGTCCCTAATTTCTATTCACATTTAAGATGTGAGGTGACCAATTCCAATATGGGAACCACTTGTTCAGATTGTGATATACCCATGAATACTGCTGCTAGTTTTGGTGGAAGTTTAACTAATAAAGGTATAACTTGGGATAATGTTATTACAAATACCGGATTAAATTCTTGTTGTTGTACTAATGAGTATAATACTGGTGTAGATTGTATGCCACCACGTACTTACCCTAACCCGTGTAGTGGGTATACATATACGGATTTATCAGGAATCCCTTCAGGTGGAACTTGGTATGACGCTACGTCAGGTGAATGCTTTACTCATATTGCTGACCCAGGACTAACATATTTTGATTTTACTGCTCCAGTACCAAATCCAGGAGGATATTATCTAGATTGTGAGGAGTGTCATGATATGAATGAAATTATTTGTGACCCTACAACAACCACTACAACAAGACCACGTGAAGTATGGGGGATAAAACCTTGTTGTTGTGATGAAAAAGATATGGTTGGTACCGTACCTAATGTTGGAGATACTGGGGAAGCTGGAGGAATTATATTCCATGTAGACTCAATTAACAATACCATCTACGAAGTAGCACCAAAAGCACTGGAGATTGGTGGTTGGGGAATGAGATGGGGTTGTTGGGGAACAAACGTACTATCCAATCCAACTCTAGGAACTTCAATAGGGATGGGTAAAACAAATACAAATGAAATTTTTGCTACTGCATGTTCAGACCCATGTCCATGGAAACCTTATTTACAGAGTTTAACAGTAACAACACCTAATGGAATACAATATCAAGATTGGTTTGCCCCAAGTTATGGTGAATGGTTAAAATTATGGTTTAATATTGGTCCAGGACAAAGTGCATCATCACCATTATATAATTTAGCTGATATTGATGACTTAAAACCTTTTTCAGGGGCAACACCACAACCACCATATTGGATTACATCTAGTGAGAACCCTAACAATCCAACCTACGACACAATTAATATTGGTTTGGATGGAGCTAATCAAGTATTAAATGGGTTAAATTGGTATAACGACATGGGTGACCTACAAAAGAATTTTCCATTCTTTTGGTTAAGACCTATTAGGTCCTATAACTACCAAGCTTGTTCTGGATACACAACTACTGACATATCACTAGTACCAATAGGAAATACTTGGTATGACCCATTATCTAATGAGTGTTATGAAAGAATAGCATATCCAGGACCAATAAATTATACTGTTAACGTACCATTAAATGGTCCTTATGAAGATTGTGATTGTTGTGAAATAACTCATGGTATAGTTAGTGGATGTGTAACAACAACTACAACAATCTGGGACCCACCAAAAACAACAACCACAACAACGAATAGACCAACCACAACTACCACTACTCGTCCAGCAGAATGTTATGGTATTAAACCTTGTTGTTGTTTAACAGGTGAGACTTGGGCAATAGGTTCTACTGGACCTAGTGGTGGAATAGTATTCTATCATGACGGTGATGGGAATTATTTAGAAATGGCACCATACGATATAAACGTATCAAACTATAATTTACCACAAAATATAATAGCTGCTGACGCAACTGATTCGGCTCACACCTATACAATATGGGGATGTATGAATCTTTACATAAGTGGAACATCGAGAGAAATATTTGATGGTAAAGACAATACATTAAGAATAAACAACGCATGTACACCGAATACTTACGGGTATCCTTGTTGTCCTTCATGTACTACTGATGTTAATTGGATTCAGACTAATCCTTGCAGTGGTAGTTCTATACCTTTTACTTATAATTGTGTTACGATACCAGGTGAAGGTGATGGGCCAACCACTTTTAGTTGTACAAAAGAATATATAGGAACAGATGTGTGGCCAAATCCTGGAAGTAATTTAGATGCTTCTAATATAACTCTTCATAGTGCAGCTCATATATGTTCAACATTCTCTTATAGTGGAAATTCAGATTGGTATTTACCTACCATTAAAGAAATGAATGAAATGTATAATAATCTTGTTGGTGCTACGGGTGGTCAAACATTAGGGTTGGCAAATCCTCTTGTAGCGGGACCACCAAACGAAACTTTTTATTCTACCTATAATTTTGCTGAAGGAGGACACTATTGGACTTCTAGTGAATGTGATGCTAGTAGAGTAGAACATTTCCCAATGTTTAATGCGTTTAATAACATATATTTAAGTTTAGGTATTTCTGATGGACCTAATTATCCTACAGGAACACCATGTTCAGGAATAGATTCTATATTCCCAGAATTATTTGCTTCTGAGTTACACAGTAAATCTCTTATACCTTATCCTGATACCGATAATAATATTATACAAGGTAGTCCAAAATATATTAGACCAGTTAGAAAATTTACAAGTAGTAATCTTTTTTGTTCTGGTTGTACTAAAACAGATTTAAGTTTTATGCCCCTAGGTCAAGTATTCTACGATTTAGCAACTAATATGTGTTATGAAAGAATAGCTATTCCTGGGCCAGACCTTTACACTATAGCTGTGGTGCCATCAGTATTCTATGATGAATGTGAAGGGGGTGGTGGAAATCCAGGATGTTTAGATGTTCACAAAGTTATTTGTACAACTACAACACATCCTCCAGTAACAACAACAACTACCGCATGGTCAGCTACTACGACCACTACAACAGCAAGATACGGAACCACAACCACAACAACCACATGTCAAGGTTTATCGGCTTGTTGCCCAACTGACACATATATGTTTGCAAGATGGTGTGGAGACCCGGCTTATTCAGGAGCTAACTTAAATGCATATAATGTATTCTACGACACTCTTACAAATACATGTTGGGAAACGATAGATTTAGAAATAGGTCCAGTAATCAGTATTAATTACCCACCGATGCCTATGTTTGATTGTGAGGGATGTAATCTGCTAACTAATAATTGTACCACAACCACAACAACCACATGTCTACCTTTTGCTATTTCTGCTTGTTGTGAAGAGTATGTATTCTCATTAACAGCTTGTACTGGTGATTTGACTTATCCATATGACCAAACTAATATATATGAAGGTCAAGGATTATTTGGGACAATTGGTGGGGTGGAACAATGCTATGTAGTTGTTCCTCATCAACCGGTAGCACCACAAGTAGCGGCTGGATTTACCTATAGTTTCTGGTGTACAGACACAGTAGCAGCAGGAGACCCACCGTGTAAATGTTCTGGATGTACTGACACTACTTTAACTTATACCGGAGGAACTGCATATCCTTGTGACCCAACAACTACAACCACAACTCAAAGATGTGATAATTGTATATGTTTATCTGGTATCTCTCACTCAGAGATATTTTATACTGGACAAACCACATCCACTCTTGATGATGTATGTTTAACATCAGCTGACGGTACGTATTGTTTAGAAGAAGTTGTAACAGCTGCGGGGAGTACTTGGTTATATTACAACCAAAACAATTGTCAAGCTATAGGATATTACCAGATAGTTCCATTCCAATATAGTTTTGTAGCACCAAATTGGGAAATCTCATCATGGGTGGTACAATGGTGTGATAATCTTTTTTGTACAGGATGGAACAACCCATACCAAATAGCGACAGCTTCAACTATTGTTAATACGTCAATACCAGCAACTAACCCAGCATGGGATATGGGCCAAACCGTATGGGAATACATAGATAACCAAGCAGGACCTATATCGGTAAATCCTCGTAACCTATCTGTACAAGACCCATGTTACAATTATTCTGGTACAAGTCATACGGGTTGTTGTACTTCGTATGGGTTAATGACATGTTGTTATGACCCACTAGACCCTTATTGGGGAGAAGACCTATGTTGTAATGACAACCAACAATGGTTTAATACTGTTTATGATATACCTACTTTATTTAGTGGTACGTCATCCAATCCAAGCCTCATTCCAACAAGTGTTATACATATACAATGTCCTGATATGTGTCTTACTATTAGTGACGAAAATTATCAATCATGGGAACCAGTACCATGTGCACCGTTTTTAAATTTACGTAGTGTAGACTTGTCTTGGTCGATAACCAACCCTAACCCTTGTCTAGAATGTAAACATTTGGTTAATGACCCATGTGATTGTGTAACATCAACAACTACGATTCCAGCTACTACGACTACAACTACTGGTCCAGTAACAACAACGACAACCACTTCCGGCCCATTAGGGTTAGAAGATTGTTGTGACCCAAACATACAATATGTAGCAGCGGGAGCACTTTATACACTTCTTTCATCAATGATTGTAGGGCAAGCCTTTACTAGTACTATAGCTCCTTGTGATTGTTTTGGGTGTTGGAAAATAATAAATAACCCAGTTGGTCCAGTACAAACTTGGAGTAGTTCACCTTCTTTTGTGTCTTCATCATGTGCAGCGTTAAATACAGCTACAAATTATCGGGTATGTTGTCCAGTAAGCACAACCACTACTACAGTATATGGTACAACTACTACCACAACACATCAAACTCTAGGAGTTAAACAATGTTGTGACCCTTATACCGAATATATAGCTACAGGTGTTATATTAACTTGGTTAACTACTAATTTACTAATAGGTGAGGTGGTATATGGTGATATTATCACAGCACCATTTTCACTCCAGTCCGGATGTTGGGAGTTTATAGCAAACACGACCGGCCCGGGTACAGCTGTTTCTATATCACCGACCAATACCTATTCATCTCCATTCCCATGTTCAGCATGTACCACTATTAATGAAACTGCTGCGTGTACTACTACAACCACAAGTCCAGGTATAATAGGTATTGAGGCTTGTTGTCCAGACCTACTTACCGGTGCATTTGACCAATATGTAGCGGGAGGGGCATTTGAAATATATCTTAATGGTCTAACTATAGGTCAAGCATTCGAAATTACATTTAATATTCCTGGGGTTGGAGATATTACTGGATGTTATAAAATTATAAGTAACCCTATCGGTTTAACAGTAACAGTTTTTGTGACCCCAACAAGTGTATACCATAATTGTAATGCGTTAGAAGCTGCTATACACTTTAGATGTTGTGAACAGCCACCAACAACTACAACTACAACAGTATCAGAAATGTCAATAGTAAAACATTGTTGTACTGGGGATGTTTATGAATTAGTAGGTGATGCCGGTGCTTTAAGTAGCGTGGCTGGACTTAATAATAATGACACATTTAGATTAGTGGGGATTGGTCCTCCATTTGATGGTATGGCTTGTTGTTTCCATAAATGTGATGGTTGTGCCCCTATTGTAGGGCCAATTACTGGTACCTTCCTCTACCCTATTTGGGCAGCGACCCCAGGTCCTCAGTGTGATGTTTGTCATCGATTCGGACAATCAGATGGATGTTGTCCAACTACAACAACCACAACTATGGTGAGAGCTGGGTTAGGGCTAGAAGCGTGTTGTGAAACTTATCCTGGGTCTTCGATATACATACAATATGTGCCTATTGGAACATTACTTAGTAACATAGGGGCTTTAACTTTAGGGACAGCACATTTATTTGTACTTAATGGTACTCCGGTGTGTGCAACGGTAATTAATAACCCAATTGGTCTTAATGTTACAGGAAGTATAGTACAATCACCACCAACAGATATGGATTGCCACGACCTTATCACATGGATGCCTCCATCATTGATGCAATGTTGTCCGGTAACAACAACTACGACATGTACACCCATAAACTAATCGTTATGATAGGTATTTATTACTAAATGATAAATTATGGCGTATCACAAATATATAGCGTGTTTTAGTAATGTTCCTTTTACAATACCTACGCCTTACGATTGTAATATTGGTAAATTAACTGGTGGTATACCAGGAAATACTACTGCAAATAATCAAAATTTTGTTACCCATTATTATAATCAATCTGGTGGTTTTGTATTAGTGCCAGGAACTTTTATTAGGTTATATGACGCATTTTACCCAAACACCTATACTTGTTATGAATATCTAGGTACAAGTCTTACACCGGAAGTACTTTATGTTGAATTTCTTGGTGCCCATTCTTTACAAAATTCTGGTTATCTTGTTGAACCATATGGTGATTGTAGCACATGTGAGATTGACCCATCCATTTTCGCTTACAACCATTCTTGGCGTTATTGTGATAATTCAATCGCTTTTAATCCAGTACCAGTAGTACCTATAATAGGTTCATGTTTTTTACCAAATACTGAGACAAATATTCAGATAGCTCAAAACCAATTAACTGCTGCTCTAGGGCCTATAAGTATTGGGGACGTAGTACAATTATCTGATGGGACATGTATGTACTATGAAGGGAATCAACTCAGACCAACCAGTTATGATATTGATGCAAGTAATAATCCAGGTAGTGGAAATTGGCATGCAGGATACGCTCCTGGGAGTTGTGGAAATGCTTTTGGAACACCACCAACAAGAGGATTAATTGGTAGTATTGGTGATTGTCAACAGTGCCCTGCAGTTATTACTACAACTACCTTAACTACTATAGCCCCTATAACCACCACAACAACAACATGTTATAATTGTTGTACCACCACAACTACTAGTGGACCTTGTCAAACATGTGGTATAGAATCTTGTTGCGACCCATCAATACAATATCTCGCTACTGGTAATTTATTAATTTTACTGAATATATTGCAATGTAATTCTACTTACGCCTTATTTTTACCACAATTATTCGTTGGTGGTAATGTAATATATGATGAATGTTGGAAACCACTTTGTAACCCCCCACAAAATCTACAGATAGCTACTACCACCGCAACATATGCATATTTAACTTCGAATGGTTATATAAATGCATTGGGTTGTGCAGGGTTAAGTTCGACACTACCAATTCCTTGTTGCCCAGTTACTACCACAACAACTTATTATCCAGCTACGACCACAACAACTTATTCCCCAACGACTACAACTACAACCTATACCCCAGTTTCAACAACAACTACTGTATGGTACGAGTGTATAGCATCATCCCTAGTAACTATAGGAAATGGCTCAACTTGTGACAATAAAATTAAGTTACCATATGTTCATGGATATGCAGGAGGTATTGGAAGTGGAAACTTTATAGCTGATGAAATAATAGCGGGTAATATACCTGCCACTGCTAATTTTAGTGATTATTATGTGGAGGGTGTTAACCCTAATTCAAATTATTGCATCAACGGCAATAGTTACACAATGTATGTAACCGCGTGGCCTCAATATCTTGGGCCTCATACACCACAACCTTTTGATTTATGTTGTTGGTTAGCCGTCCCACCTCTTTCTCCACCTCTTAATGTTATAACACATGTTATGGGTATAATTACTACTGGTGTGATGTGTTGGCCTTATAATAATTTATATACAAGTGGTGCGGGTGCTACTCCGACAATATATCCTACTTGGGCAGCATTTATAGATTATCTAAATCAAACTAATACCATTAATTCGCTCCCAGCAAGCTATACCTATACAATGCCAAGAGCTACAGTAGTTGGAGATATGTGCACATATTCCATTCCATTTAACACCGGGCCAAACCCAACTTGTAATGATGTTTTTGATTATGCTCAGTCATATTGTGAGTGTTCATCACTACCATGTTATTGTGTGCCATGTTATACTCCTGGTACATCACCTTGCATATATAATAATTTTACTGCGTGTGATACAGCGGCAAACCCACCTGGTGGCGGGCCATGTTGTGAACCAGCCTCAACAACAACTTCAACAACCCCACCAACAACCACAACTACCACAACATTAGCTATAGGCTTAGAATTGTGTTGCCCAACATATGACCAATACATAGTACCTAGTGGGAATTTTCTATATACCCTAATACAAGGATTAACTATTAATTCTGCTCATCTTTTTTCAATAACTTTACCTAATGGTAATGATGTGGAGGCGTGTGTTAAAGTAATCAATAATCCAAACCCTTCAAATGTAATAACTAATGGTATGTTACTAGCATCACCAAGTACTGATATGGATTGTTATAGTTGGAATAACGATTTAGATATAAATAATGGTTATGGTTATACGGCTTTTGAAGATGGATGTTGTACTCTTGAGGATTGGCATGAATGTATTACACCAGCACCACTAATTCCTGGTATAAGTGCAACAAATGGATGTGAGGTGGGGGACACTTATGTTATACCACCACTTGTTAATTTAATTAATAATTTGTTTGAGAACCATATCGCTTTCATTGATTATGTGGTTAGTACTTTTGGTAACGCTATGACTTTAAGTGATTACTTCTATATTAATCCTACGTCTTATTACTACGTATATTCGTGTTATAATTATAGTGGTCTATATGGTGGAACTGGACCTGGGACTGGTGGAGTCTATATGACTGTCGACAGTATTATACATGCCCCAGGGAATACTATCTACATATTCGTTACCCCATACCCTACAACATGGCAAGAACTTATAGATGCATTAAATGTTATAAATGCAGCAAATTCTTGGGTACAAGATTTTTCATATAGTGAAAATTGGGCTCAGACCTTAACAAGAATTATAAATAACGTCCCAGGGGATACATTATTGGTAAATTCTCTAGATTGTCATTGTTTTAATCCTTGCTATTGCCAACCATGTACCCCACCTGCACCAAACTGTATTTACAGTACTTATGCTTTATGTGATGTAGCAGCTAATGCGATACCATGTTGTGACCCCACAACCACCACTACAACAGTATATTGTGATAGATTAGGTATAGAAGATTGCTGTACCCACATTGTATATTTGGTTGCACCTACCACCCCTCTATATGTTATAATATCTAACCCTATATATCTGAACATGGTGTTAGCTCTAGAAATAGTACTTCCTAATGGACAACTCCTTATTTCTTGTTTTGAGGTTATAGATACGGCTTGCCCTCCAGACCCTGTGGTTACTGGAGGATGGACAACACCTATATTACCACATCTACCCACATGTACACAATGTTTGGCTATGATTGCTGCCCAGCTCCAGATTGATTGTGTAACAACAACTACAACACAATGGTGGGAATGTGTTCGGGGCCATGTACCAGTTCCTGGGGTAGACGCAATATACTGTGATTCTAGTCACACTTATTTTCAACCAGCAAGTATCTCAACAGCAAATGGATGGGACATAAATAGGCAGATTTTTATAAATAACGTGGCTAGTACATTTGGGCAAACAGCACTGTTTTCAAATTACTTCTACATCAATCCCATTGTAGGCCCAACGACACCAAACAATGTTTGTGTAAATACTGACCCAAACTTATTTAATGGTGTGGGGGAATATCAGACGGTAGTTGGTTTTGTTGGAATGGGCACAAACACATATTATGTATTAACAGGACCAGTAACAACTAATGCTAATTGGCAAATGTTAATAGATGCATTAAATGCTATAAATGCAGCAAATGGATGGGCACAAAATTTTCTTTATACGGACTCTTTTGGCGACATCCAGTACAAAATACTTCAACATCTAATCGTGCTTCCCGGAAACCCAATGGAGGCTATTTTGCTTGTATCAGCGTATTGTATGTGTACCGTTACGTGTATTTGTCAAGTATGTAGTTCAGGGCCTAACTGTATCTATACTAATGAACCAGATTGTTTACTATCGGCTAACGCAACACCATGTTGTATAACAACAACATATGCTCCACTAACAACAACTACAACTACTAGTAATTTAGTTGGTCTTAAATTATGTTGTGAACCTTATACTCAATATGAAGTAATTTATAATAGTTCACTTTATAATCTTATAGACTATAGTCTTCCACCATTTACTAGAGCGTTTGTAATGACAATAACATTACCTAATGGGACAGACCTTACAGCTTGTATGCAGATGGATATGAATATACCTTTAGCTTCCCCTCAAGTACAAGCGGGTCAGTTTGAATGGCTTTTTAGTCCTACTTACTATTATTCTAATTGTTTAGAGCTAGATTTAAACGCCCCAATGAATAGTGGTTATGGTTTTCAACAATTTTTGTATGGTTGTTGCCAACCTACTACGACTACAACTACATCAGCACCATTAGGAGTAGAAGAATGTTGTTCACCTTTTACTCAGTATGTAGCTACAGGCCCGCTATTATCATATTTCTCTACTTTCAGTGTAGGTGAAGCATTTTATGGTGCTCTAAGTGGCCCATCAACAGCCACCCCTTATATTTGTTTTAAAATTATAACTAATCCTGCGGGTCTTATAGTAAATTCAGCAGTAGGATATGGTCCAAAAGATAGTTGTACAGATATAGATACGTATATTATAAATGCAGGATTTGATGCTTGTTGCCCAACTACGACAACAACAACCTACCCTCCAACTACTACCACAACCACAGTCCTATGTGATTCATGCGGTGTACTATTTGTAGATGATTCAAATCCACCAAACGTTTACAATTATAACCATACGGCAAATCAGGTTAATTTATTATTTACAGCGACACAAAATCTAGGATATAGTGCAGATATAGCAAGGTACGGCAATCTAATATGGGTGTACTATGGTGTAAAAATTCAAGAATATGTTATAGACCCTGTTACTTGTATTGTTAACTGGGTAAGAGAGATTACACTTCCAGCACCAATAGGTAATGGTTTAGCGGCTATAACTTCTACTGATTTAATTGGTGGTAGTGATTGGAATATTAGTTGGGGGTATATTAATAGTATAGATATAACTACTAACACAGCTGTACTATCTGGTTCTATTACTTTAGGAGCTGGAGAATATGTCGCGGGTGATTTATTATACTTAGCTGGGACTAATACATTAATAGTCGCTTTAAGTACAAATACCGGAGCTAAATTAGCTTATTATGATTTGGTTAGTGGAGCACTAATAGCGAATATAGGTGGAAGTTTAACTTGGGGATTATATTGTTATAACCAAAACATTTATGGTGTTACTAATACTAAAGACATTTACCAAATATATGTAACTTCTAGTTCAATAAGCGCTGGTTCACCACTTCAGACCCTACCTAACCCACCATCATATGTTTGGGGCGCAGCTTCAGACCCAGACTGTTGTATACAACAAGTCACTACCACAACCACGACTAATGTAGTCTCACTAGGGGTTGAATTATGTTGTGTTCCATATACACAATATGTAGCAGGAGGTTCTTTATTAACGTATATAGCAACGTTAAATATTGGAGATGCTTTTGCTGGTAATTTTAATATTGGTAATACGGATAATATTAAATGTATGAAAGTTGTATCTAATCCAGTAGGAACATTAATAAATCAATTTATTCTCATTTGTAATCCTCATCCGATGACTTGTGACGCGTTAAATACTCACTTAATTAATTATATTCCACCTGGTCACGGCCATGTAGAGTTAGAACATGGATGTTGTCCATCAATTACAACTACAACAACAGAATATGTACTAACTAACAGGTGGATTAGAGCGTGTTGTCCAGAACAATTAGGAGGTAGTTACTATATAGAATTTGCTGCACTACCAGGAAGTAATCTAGAGGGGATATTAAACAGTACAGCTTTAGGTGTAGCAATAGAATTAACGGTAACACCACAAGGTGGGATGCAAAGACCATCACAATGCTATAGAGTAACAGACGTAAATACATCACCGTACAATCTAGCTGATGGATTCTCAATGTTACAACAAAGTTATAATAATTGTGTTGATTGTACAAACGCACTTCCGGTGATTCCACATACTTGTGCACTTTGACCGCTGTAACTATTTATGAATAACGAATAAAATAATATAAAGATATGGCTTGGTTTTGTCCTACAGAATTAGATTTAGTAAATCCCATCATGACACCTTATCCGTGTTGTGTACAAGGGCCAGCACCACTCAACCATCTAGTTTTTGGTACACAACAGGCTTGTCATGATAACACATCTTGTTGTAATAATGCCAATCAACCTGGAACAGGTAATTTAGATGTATGTTGCGGAGGTATAGACCAAGGTGACCCCTGTATCTATACTGCTTGGTTATCACTGACCCAAACACAAAGAGACGGTATATGTCAATATTGTATGGCGAGTGACCCCCTTAATAACCCTTGTCTTTCTGAAGTTTCTTTATACTGCAGGTGTTGTGATGGATGCAACCCAACAACTTCTACTACAACTCAAGAGATTGTAAGAGGGGTAAGAAGGTGCCCACAATTTGGTCCACAATTAGAATTTAGGGCAGACGCAAATCCTTTATTTACAATAGTTTGGTCATATCCTATTGGTACTGTATTAGCACTTGAAATTATTTATATAACTTTACAAGCTATATTCACTTATAGAGCTTGTTGGGAAATTATAGAGTTAGTAAACCCATATTATTCTTGTGATGCGGCAAATGGAACATTATTAAATCCTACACCAGGTATAGACTGTTCTAAATGTGTGGTTCCACCAGGCCCAGAAATCTGTACAACCACCACCACATCTGAACCACCACCTGCCCCATATTGGTGTATTAAAAAATGTTGTGATGATTCCTTACACAAAATAGACGCTACTTTTCCATGGGATTGGTCTGGAACTCTTGGTGCATACGTTCCAGGAACTGCATTTTTATCTCAATCTTTTAATAATTTAAATGGTACTGGATTACAAGAGTGTTACTCTCTCCCCGACCCACCAGTATTTGGGTGTGGTAACCTCCCTACACTTGTATTAGCTCCACCAATAGTGGTTTTCCTACAAACTATACCACCCCAACCTAGCTTATGTGATGATTGTTTATGGATGTACGAATATGGCCAAATTGGTGATGTATACCAATGGTTTCCACCAACTTTACCACCACCTACAGGACAAGCAGTAGATACTGGGGTAGATGTTAACTTATGTGACCCAAGTGGTGCCACCACAACAACTACACTAACTCCTGGTACAACTACCACAACAACAGTATGTATATGGGGTTGCACGGACCCACTAGATTGTAATTATGACCCAACTGCTACTTGTGATGATGGTTCTTGTATGTCGCTTGTTTATGGCTGTATGGATAGTGGTAATTGTATAGGGACTAGTTGTCCAGGACCTGGTGGTACTTGCCAAACTCCTAGTACTTACTATGTGTCACCTTATCCTGGATGTCAAGCTCTTAATTATTATCCTGGTGCGAACTTTATGGACGCTAATAACCCGTGTTATGGTTATTGTAATTGTTTAGACCCAAGTGGTACAAATTATAATGATACTGGTGAAATCGGTTGGGTTCCACCAGCTAACGCCGCCGTATGGATAAATGGGTTGTATATTGACTGTGCAGGTGTAGTACAAATGATAGGGCTAGTTTGGAATGGTAATGTAGGAGACACTTCTTGTTGTGGCCCTATAGTAACGACAACAACTACAGTATGTATATGGGGTTGCACAGACCCAACACAAGTAAATTTTGACCCATTAGCTACTTGTAATGATGGAAGTTGTATCCCAATTATTTATGGATGCATGGATGATGGTTGCTGTACTACCGGTATAGGTCCAGACCCACTTGTTGGTGACCCCTGTGCTGGTGGAGCTACAGGGTTATATCATTTGTGTCCACAAGGTATTATAGGAGGTCCTTCATATAATTCACCATTACCTCCTCCTGGAGCACTTAATTATTATCCTGGTGCTAATATAAACTCTCAGTGTCTTTATCCTCCTCTAGCAATTACATTTTTCGAAGTGGGACTACCTTATCCTGCGCCTTGTGCAAATTATCCAAACTCATCTCCTGGGCAATGTGGAGCAACATATAATATTAATATTAATACAGGTACTTCAGCAGATATCCCTCAAGGGGAAATTAAGTTTACTTTTGAAGCACATACTACAAATCCAGGTGTTTATTATGATGCTCCAACACCTTCCACTTATACTCATAATACAGTAACCACCTCTTTAGATTTTGATTGTCAAAGTTATGTATATTGCACAGGGGCAGCCTATTCAGGAGCTTTTACGTATATAGGTGGTTTAGGAGCACTAACTAATGTTGAAGGTTCTGTACCAGTTAAAGTAATTATAGAATTAACGATGGCGGCCAACGGAGGCATATTGCTAGGAGAAGCTGTACTACAAGATGGGGCTACATCAGCAAATATCAGTATTGGTTATACTAATAATTTATCAGTTGTTGCCGGAGGTTTTTTCACTCAGACTTGTAATCCATCCGCTTCATCTCCTGGAGGTGTAGGGGGTTGTGTATAAAATATAATTAATTAAAGTATTTATAAAAAGATATGGCATGTAATTTAACGGGAATAACAATTAATATAGGTGGTGGTATTTCACCCTATAATATAAGTCTTTGTGACCAAGGATGTGAAACTGGTTGCAATAATGTAGCTTCTACGAATTATGATTGTGTTTATTTTACCGCATGTTGTGGAACTTATGGTTTATTAATAGAAGATGTTTCTGGATGTACAAGTTGTTCTGATTTAATAGTAGATACTTGTTTTACTACTACGACAACTACAACCGTAGCTCCAGCTACCACCACAACGACAATATCTCCAGCTACTACAACAACATCAACTACGTCAGCTCCTACAGCTGCTACATTGTTTAGACCATGTGATGGCCAAAGTGGATGCACAGGCCATCCTAATATTATAACACCAAGTGTTGTAGGGGGTGGAGCAGAAATTACTATGTCAATGAACATACCGTCCTATACTAGAGTAAAAGGAGCTACTATTTCTACCGATGATATATATTCCGGTTATACTGATTCTGATGGAATCGAACATATGTCATACCATGATTATATAGTAAACAAATATGCAGATACTATCACCTCTACAGGAGTAACTTCTATACATGTAGGACGAAAAATCACCAATAATATAGATACAGGTGTTTATTGTATCACTATAAGTGTTGTAGAAAAGAAAGATTTAAGTGAACTAAGTGAGAGTGAATTATTACCAACAGAACTAGACGAGATACCAACAGATATAGTAGCGACAGGGGAATATATATTACACTCTTCATGTTTATATGATAAAGCTTTAATACTAACTGAAAGTACACAATGTCTCCCTAGTTTCCCTCCAGGTACTTTTGGGTGTGGTCCTTTGAATGGGACAGTTATTAGTTACCCTGCCTGTTCAGACCATGGAAATCCTTATTATTCACCAGCTACTAACCAGAGAGCTATTCCTGGTGGCGTTAGTATTGGTACAACCAATTCACTTGCTGCATTTGGTGGTAGAGTAAATGGGACATTAGGATGGTTAGCTTATGATAATAGTGACGACAGAATAGTTGCTATAACCAATAATCACGTTATAGGATATAATTTTGTTGCGGCAGGATTAAACGCAGACCCAATTAATTATCCTGGTTTAGATTGTGGTTCTGCTGCCGGTGCAACTTCAAATGGTGGAGCACAACCACCAAACTGGACAACAGGTTACGTAACCCAACAACCAAGCTATCCAGATAACGGATATTCAAGTGCTGGGGTACAAATGGGTTCAGTAAAAAGATTCCATCCTATATGTCACGATTATACACAAAATAAGGTTGATGGTGCGGTTATAGAATTAACCGAAGAACCTACAACCACTCAACTAGGTCTTGCATGGGGACCTTTCCAACACGCTACAACAGCAGAAATAAATGCATGTGTAGGAAGTTATGTTTATAAAGTAGGAAGAACTACTGGTAATATGTTAAGTGTAAGTTATCCAGATGTTGTAATAACTACAGTTAACGCAGCTAATATAGCATTAGACGGGACAGGTCTCTTTAAGTACAACAACCAAATAATATATCAATCAGTAGGCGATGGTGACCCATCCGCGGGTGCTCCAGGTGATTCTGGTTCTTCTCTTTTATGTTGTGTAGGTGGAGCATTAAAAGTAGTTGGACTTAATTTTGCAGGTAATTATCCAACAGGAATATGTTGTGGATTTAGTGCAGGTGATATAAATACTATATGGCCTAATGGGTTTATTGCTATTGCCAATCGTATAGACGAAGTAGAATCTAAATTAAATATTTCTTCATGGGACGGTTCTATAGTAGTATCTTCTACAGCATCTAACTATATAAAAGTTAATGATAAATGTTATTATAACGCAGGAACTACTACCAGACCAGTACAACACACTATAGATGCTTCTTATACAGATTGTTCATCTTGTAATTCTTCTATCTAATAATTTATTTACTATAGTCAGAAACCATTTAATTTTATTTAAAAAATAGATTATATGATTTTTATCTGTGCACAACCTGACGTACCATATTTCCATTGGCAAATAAGAATGCTATTCTTTAATTTTGAGAAATTTGGAATTATTAATAAATGTAGAGCAATATTCGGTTTAATGAATGGAGCTCAAGAACCAAGTGAAGGACTAAAAAAGTTACTAAGAGATTATCCAGATAATATTTATTTTTATAAAGATACTAGAATAAATAGGTCATATATTCCAAGCATTAAACCACACTTAGTAAAACATTACTTAAAAGAACATCCACAAGACGGTAAATGTATATTTTTAACTGATTCAGATATTTTGTTTAGACAATTACCAGATTTCGGGTCCATGTTATTTGATGACATATGCTATGTTTCAGAATGTCCTGGGTATATAGATTATAACTACATAAAAGGTTGTTGTGATAGGTATAAAACACAACATCCACAGTTAGGTGATATCGAATTATTAGAAGATATGGCAGATAAGGTTGGTATATCAGTAGACGTTATCAAACAAAATAATGATAAATCTGGAGGAGCACAATACCTTATAAAGGACACAGATTATCATTTTTGGCATAAAGTAGACCTTGATTGTAATAGAATATACGATACAACAAGAAAGTTTGGTGACAAATACCCTATACCAGCACATATACAATTTTGGACCGCAGAAATGTGGGCCATATTATGGAATATGTGGTATTTTGGAAAAGAAACAGCTTTACACTCTGAATTAGCTTTTAGTTGGGCCACTGACCCAGTCTCTAGATACGAAGAAAGGAACATATTTCATTTAGCTGGTATATTAGACGAAATGAAAGATGAAAAGTTCTATAAGGGTGAGTTCATCAATAAATGTCCATTCATGGAATACAAAAACAACCCAACAAAATTCCAAAATTACTCACCAGAATTCGGTGCAATAAAATACGTAGAAGAAATAAAACGATTCATTGAGTCGAAACGACCTTACTGATTATTTATATATAAATAAATAATTAATTTATGGCCTATACCGGTAACGTACATGTTTCACTATATGCTATTCCAGATTACTGTAATCCGGGGGCTATATGGGCATCAGACCAAGAAAACCCTCTCCAACCAGGAGGGTCACTAAACTATATTTACAACAATGCAACTAATGCATTTGGACTCCAATCGCCATTTTTTGATGCAGGATATTATTTTATTGGTGATACTGTAAAAATGTCCGCTGATACAGGCGGAGATGGTGGGATATATACTAGTGCTGCAAATTGGAACACACTTCGATTCGGTCAACCAGCACATTCTAAGTTTGACCATGCAATGCGTACTATGCATTGGTTAAAGGCCTGTGAATATACTGATGGTTCTGCATTTACTCATACATTATCTGGAGTTACTAGTGGTGGTACTAAACCTTATATCTATAAATGGGAAAACCAAGCTCATCCATATACTGGGAATATTTTTAATTTATATACTCTAGCTAGTGCTTATACTGCTAGTGATTCATGGGGAGGATATAGTGGTCAGACCTATACATGGGCTGGAACAGGAGATACCGTATATGGATTTTTTGATAATACATATGCACAAATTTATACCGGACCGTCAAGAGTTAAGTTAACTGTTACCGACTTTACTGGTGGTACAGCTAGTACATTTATGTCCTTAAGTTCAGGATGTACAACAATGCCATGGTCAGCGGCAACGACAACCACTACTACCGCACCTCCAGTTACAGGGTATTGTTATGAACTGAGAAGTTGTAATCCGTATTATGATACTGGATACACATTCTCCACAATGTTCACAGCATCCACACTATCAGCAGGAAGTCATTATGAAATCTTAGCACCACCAAACCTTAATGGTATAGAACATTGTTGGCAAATTGTTAGTGCTTGTGGTTATACTGTAGGAACAAATATAGGTGCTAAAGTAATGGCTGGACCATTTAGTGGATGTTGTGACCCTACAGCTACTGGAGCTTGTAGAACTATGTGGTGCCCACCACCACCAGAAACAACTACAACAACTGTTGAACCAGGAACTACAACAACAAGTACAACCACGATTGTGCCTGCAACAACAACCACAACCACTTGTAACTTAAGATATGAAGTAGAACCTTGTGTAAGCACAGGAGGAACAATAACAATAATGTTAACAGGCTCATCATGCTTAGATATAACTTTAAGTGCGGGAAGCTATTATAGGCTAGAGACTGGATGGCCTGAGTGTGTAACTGATTGTTATCATATAATTACAGGATTAACATATGGTGTTTCAGGGGTTCAAACTGATATAATTGCTGGTGTATTTAGTTCTTGTACACATTGTGACCAAGGATGGATTGGGGAGACTACGACAACCACTACTATGTGGCCACCATGGACAACTACTACCACTTCTCCAGTTACAGAAACTACTACTTGTGCTTATTATGAAGCAGATGCAACAGTACATGTAGTTACACAAAGTGCGAGGACAGCTAATGATGTAATGAACATATGGTCTATATTACCTAGTGGGTTAACTCATAGTCCATATGATTATGATTGTCGTTTAAAATTAAAACCAATTACTGGGTATAGTAGTTATAATATTGATTATAGTATAATTAGTGCAACTGGTAGTTGTGAAGGTTATTATAATGAATTAGCTGGAGGATTTTACCAAGGATTTTATAAATTACAAGGATACCCTTATGAGGTTTTACCTACTAGGGTAGAATGTGGTTGGACTGTAGAGACAATAATTAGACCTAGATGTAATACTATATGTAATGGTTATACTTTGAATGATTTATTTCCAGATAATAAAGGGATATTCTTTTATATGGGGACAAGAGCTGAGAATAAATTCAGGATACCCTATTCGGGAGAAAATTGTATAGAAACTTGTGAACCATCTTGTTCAGGAAATTCTATAACTTTACAGACTGCTGGGTGTGACACTTATATGGATAATTGTGGAAATGTACATGAAGAATGTACTTCAGCTACAACATACCCATATTTTGTAGATTGTTGTAGTAATAATTTTGCTTTAATGTTAAGTGGAAATTGTGAAACAGGGTATAGATTAGGTTATAAAGCATTATATTTTTCTGGTGGTTGTGTTGTGACAGGAACTACCGATGAAACGGTACACTACGATAGATGTGGCCACCCATATATGGTAAGTTCTAATAATCCTGATTGTGGTACAGCTTTTACTTATATGACCGCATGTACAGTAATTAATCGTTTTAGTGATGATATAATATGCGACTTTACAGGACAAACAGACGCGCCCTGGCTTTATATAAGTGCTGTTTTCGAAAGAGATTATTGTTGGGATTGTTGTGACTTAGAAAATCAAGGAGGAGTCAATGACTTAATACACGAAAGAATACCTGGAGTAGACTCGGTGTTTGGATATAATGATGCAGAACTCCCAACATATCTAAACTTCACAAAAAAATGGGTACAAGAAAAGAAATATAGAATGGGCACATTAACAATTTATGTTAATGGTAGACCAGTTTTTATAGATAAGAATTTCGAGGAAATCATCCCACGACAACTTAATACAGCAAATCAATTACAAGTAGGTGTGCCATTTAATATTAGTTGGGGTGGTGGTTCACAAGGATTATTAGAATCATTTAGATTTGATGGTTGTGAATGTGATAGTGATATAATTACAGATTCACAAGTAGATTGTATAACAGAAAACTTTGCGGGGACATTTATGGGAGCTATATCTCAGTTTAGGTATTATTTAAAACCTTTAGGTGCTGATGAGGTACAACATAATTTCTTAGTGGATAAGGATAGATATGGATTAATAGATTGTAAATGTGAAGATACAGCATGTAATAAAGCAAGAACAATATACTATATCGAAGGAGATTCTGTCGATGTAATGCTAAACTATCCTGTACCAATAACCGTCCTAGATTTTGGTGGATTTGATACTTATATAGACGTTACAAAGTACGAAGGAATTAAATTTAAATCCATTTTAGTTGATAATATAAGCTCTTTTACAATTAAAAGATACCCAGAATCAGTAATTACAGATGTTGTAGTCGAAACTTTACCGTTCTGTGTCGGGCCAAACGATATAGTTCAAATAATTATTAATAGAGTAGACACCAATAAAAAAGCGAGTGCTACATTAATAGGTAACCTATATAAGTAATGAGTTGTAATTGTAAAAATATAATAGAAGTTTTCCAAGGTGGGGATGTACCTTTACCAGCTACTTTTTATTCCAGCGTGACACTAACTCAGTTATGTCACACTGTAGAAGGAACCAAAGACTTACTAAAAATATTAAGTCTAGGAGCTCACCCATCTCCACTACAGATTGGAGACACTTACTGCATCTTTGAGAACATGCAAACATTTCATGCGGATGAATACATAAACGAAGGTGGTACTTTAGGTATAGATGGGGAACTAGTACTTTACGGAACAGACTTTGTATAAAAAAATAAAAATAAGAAAAAATGCCAGCAATTATTAGAATTAAAAAAGAAGACCCTAGTGGTATAACAATACCACCTAGTGGAAATGCTACCCTATTGGTTGGATATGATGTAGTATCAGGGATAGACTATAATAACCATATAACCCTTAAACTTGACGATGGAACATTAAAACGTGCAGGCCAATGGATAATAGAAGATAACTTAACAAATTCATCAGGATTACCATTTGTTGGAGATGTAGATTTTAATGGGGATATCACAATAGGTGATAGTGCTTCAGATAGTCTAGCGGTAAGTGCAACATCAAGATTTGCAGAATACGCTACATTTGGTAAAGGTATATATATTCAGAATGACATTGTACATTTAAGTGATACCGATACCAAGATAGCTTTCTCTACAGACTCTATTGGTTTTTCTGCAGGTAATAAGACCCATCTAACCCTTACAACATCAGCAATAGAAGTTAATAAAGACAATTTAGATATAGATTTTGTCATTAGAACTACAAATACTAGTAATATATTTTATGTTGACGCTGCTAGTGATAATATAGGTATTGGTACATCTTCACCAGGAGTGACTAGTATACTAGACGTAGAATCAACCACACAAGGATTATCAGTACCTAGAATGACTACCGCTCAGATGAACGCTATCCTAGGACCAACCGCTGGAATGGTTGTATATGCAACGGATGGTGGTTCAGGTAATGGTAAATTAATGATTAGAACTTCGGCAGCTTGGGAGACAATAACATCTAGTTAATAAAAAATAATAATGATTCGTACTTCTTCTTTAGTTAGTGTAAAATATTTAAATCAGGCTTTTAAAAGTCTGCAGGGATTATATTTGCCTACATCTGGAGGAACAGAAACTGGTGACGTACATTTTTTAACACCGATATACGCTAATTTAAGTAAGGAACAAACACAAGTTTATCCAATTACAACTGGTAGTACATCAGGAATAGGGATTCCTGTCACGATTAGGTCTTCTGTGGATTCTGGAAAAAATAGAGCATTTAGTATATGGTCTAATGATTTTACAGGTACGACATATAATTTAGAATTCGGTATTGATAGAAGTGGTGAATTTAATATAGGTAATACTAATAATTTTTATCATCTAAATGCAAGTAGAGGTAGATTCGAAGTTAGAAGTAGTTCATCAGCATCAACATTTATCGTAGACACTTTAACTGGGGCAAATAGATATACTGTTACGGTTAATGGTACAGTTTCAGCAGCAACAGGGTATCAGACAGGAAATATAGATGCTGCTATTGATAGTTTACATGACATTGGTAAGGTAGCAATAAATCAAGGAAACTATAAGTATTCTCTGGAAGCAGGGGATGTTATGGAGATTCCAAAAAATAACATATTAACACATAATACAAGTCTGGTTGGAGCTTTTGATGTGGGAGCCGGAGTACTAGTATTAGGTGCAGGAGCATATTTAGACCAGATAGCTTGGTAAAAAGACATAATTAAATGATATTTAATATATAAAGGACATATGGGAGCAATTAAATTTACAAAAGAAGCGTTTAGTGGGATTACAGACCCGAGCCAGAGCAGTCAACTTACAATGTTTGTTGGTTCTGGACAAGATAATCAATTAAACCAATTATATTTCAGAACATCTGATGGTACAAATGTTAGAGCGTTGACAGACGCTAATAGTACTGATGGTATTAAAGTGGAAGATTTGACGGATAGTTCTGATAAAAAAGTAACACAAATTAAAGGTGGTTATATTAAGATGACTGGAGCTACAAATTCTGGAATGACTTCCGGAATTAGTATGACTTTAACATGGAGTGGTATGACATATGAACACCAATTCAAAGGTCAAAAACTATATTCAGGTGTTACTTGGGCTTCCGGTACAAGACATGTAGTAGGTGATATTGTTTATGCTGAAGATGTCTCAACCAACACATGGAATTATGGTGCAAAGACAGGAACTTATTATAAATGTTTATTAACTCACTGGTCAGCAGAAAACCCACAAGTAGCGGGTAGACAAGGTTTTGACCACACAACGAGTTGTTCTAATTGTTTCCCAGGGATTTATGACGGTATGAGAGACCAACAAGCGTCCCCACCACAAGTATGGGAACCGGTAAGTAAAATTGGTTTTGTTATAGGAGAAGAAGCCATTAGAGATTTACAGGTTGCTACAGCACCATATGTTATGACTGGAACCACGGTACTGGTAACTGGATGTACAGATAATACAGCTCTTAACTACAACCCATTTGCTAATGTACTTTGTAATAATTTGGTAAACCCTAACGGGTCTTGGTCACTAAGTAATTGTTGTATATACAGTGCTTCAACAGGAACAACAACGGGAGCTACATTTGGTATATCAGGTTGTACAGATATAACTGCAATAAATTATAACCCATTAGCTACATTTGGATGTTGGGGGTCAACTAGTTTCTCAGGTATTGGTGGTAGTTATGGGACCTATGTGGACCAAATAACTGCATTCGGTGCTAATTGTTCTGGAGCTACCGCGTATCAATTTACACAAAATTGTTGTTGTGATTATACTGGAAATACAGGAACTACAACTTTTGTGTCGGTAACTGGTATGACAGCAATCACACAAACATGTCAACTATCAACACAAGATATTTTACCTTGTACACCAGGTGGTTACATCTCTATAGGTGGTGGACAACCTTGGTTGGCACCAACAGGTAACATTGACACTATTAGTCTTAAATCAGATAATATAATTTTAGGCCAACCAGGAGGACTACAGTCTTCAGCTTCAGATGAAGTTAATACCTACGCCAAAAATATCACTTTGTATGTCAGACAAGATGGCACTAACCCTGGAAATTCAGATGGTGTACGGATAACACATGATGCCGCCAATCAATACCAAGCATATTTCGGACTTAACAAACCCTACACACCAACGTCCGGTGCAGCGGGAGTAACGGGAAGTATAAGTTGGGATGAGGATTATGTTTATGTGAAAACAGTTGGTGGTTGGAAAAGAGCATCTTTAAGTACATTCTAAAAAATGGAATTTTTTGTAAGAAAAAATAGTAATGAACCGATACTGAAGATGCAATTGATTCAGGATGGGAGAAGTGACTTTAAACACTTTCATGATAAATTATCGAATGCTGATATTCGTTTTTCTATGAGAGATGTTGAAAATGGGGCTTATGTACTTTTAAATAAAGCTGCCGGAATCGTCGCTAAAACAACCATTCACGAAACTGACCCACCAGAGTATTACATTTATTATAGATGGCAATCTAGTGATACTGAATTCACAGGTCGATATC
>Ga0209128_1000023_pt1 | contig 107415 bp, 112 predicted proteins | sample ETNvirnome_6_100_FD_184072 | JGI IMG/M metagenome (GOLD analysis project Ga0209128, IMG submission 184072) | Marine viral communities from the Pacific Ocean - ETNP_6_100 (SPAdes) (version 2) | ecosystem: Environmental > Aquatic > Marine > Oceanic | place: Pacific Ocean | collected 2013-06-19
GGGCAAGTAATATATTTGGTTGTGTTGTAGAAACAAATCTATGTTGTAATAGAGCTGATTGTTATTGTTATGAAGTTTATGATAATACTGGTGATTTCGGTACTGAAGCTCCATGTCTAACAGCATGTTGTCCTACATATACAGGATGGACATGTTGTAATCCAAATATGAATTGGAGTGTAGGAGATTGTACTGACGCTGCTAACCCATTTTTCTTACCATGTTCTTATGTTAGTCAAAGTTCACCTATCTTAATATCACACTTTTTGGATAATGCCCTTAATGCATCTCTGATTGACCAATATGGAAATACTGGTGGTCAAGCTGAATGTAATCTGTCCGAATCTTGTGAGGAAGCTGAGTATTGGTCTTGTATCACAACAAACTTTAATACATGTGACCCTACCGGTACGAGTGATGGGGAACTAACAGGATTTACACCACAAATCGCTATCAATAATGTACAATACCCATTCTCAAGTAGTACAGACCAGTATTATCAATTCCTACCAAATCTTATTGGGTATCTAGGTGCGTATGGTCAAATAGAAGAAATTTTAACAGATTATGCATATTACGACCCATTAGCACCATTTTCGTCAACCACATTCCAATTAGGTAGTTTTAATGCTTTTAATTTGATGGTTGACCCGAATCATTCTACAGCTGACCTACCATTACCATATCAATTACCAGCAGAAACTTGTTATGGAATGAATAGTACTGGTGGAACCGGAATGCCAATGTTCCATATTCAAAGCATAAGCAATACGTACATTAATAGTAATACAAAATATTATAGTTGGAACGAACTTGTAACGGCAGCACAAAACGATACAACTATTTACCCTGGAGGATTTGCGGTATCAAACACAAATAATATTAATGATTTAGCCACACTCTACCCATATCAATTCAGTTGTGATAGTATGACAATAGCTCAAGGACTACCAATGTTACCTATTGTTAATGTCCCAGGAGGACAAGGAGACCCCCATTGGTCAGGATGTAGTTGGCATGTAGATATGGTACCTTGTTTATGTGATACAACATGTTGTTGTGAAAGTGGGTTTACTAGTGGATTTCTAACACAGATAGAATGTGAAGACCCACTTACAGGATGTTGTCCATCATTATCATCGTATTCGTGTACTATATTAGGATGTGTTGACCCAGGTAATGGCAGTGGAGCCTTTACAGGTTTAACTGCATTAGCAGATTGTGAAGACGTATGTAAAGAATGGGAATGTATTTCTAGTACTACTATTACTGATACATGTGGAAGTAAAACTATTATCCCAGCAGGTGGCGCTTTATTACCAGATATAACCGAATATAGTCCAAACTATTCTCCTTTTGTAAGAGGGGCATTTGATGCTCTAGCGTGGTTCGCGGATGCAGCTAACTCACTACAAGGTGGAACATTTAGCAATTATAAATGGGATTGTGGAACAGGGTGTGGTTGGTCTACATCTGATTGTGCTGCACCATATGGAGCATGGAGACACCTAATTGAAATCCATATAGCTGAAACAGCAAACCCAACAGTGTTTACAATGGGACCTTATACCACATGGGTAGACTTAATTAATGATTTGAATAGTACTTTAGGAAACCACTTTTCATTAACAATGTTATATAATGATGTAGCACAACTCCTAGACCTTGGTATACCAGGAGCAACTCCTTGGAACTTGGAAATTATGCCAGTTCTAGGTGGTTGTATGTGTAGTCCAGGACCTTGTGACTGTGTATTAAGGATGGGTACGGGACATACTGGATATTATCACTACTTAAACTACAATCAATGTCAACAAGATTGTTGTACAGCTATGACAATTGATGAATGTAGTATATTAATAACAGGTAATGATGAAGGAGTTTTATATTATGACTTTGCAGCCAATACTACCACTAAATTATTTGATGAACCGACTTATGACAAAATAGATATAGCTGCACGACAAGACAAACTATGGATATATAGAACTTCTTCTAACACTGGTAATATGATAAGAGAATATGATTGTCTATGGACACCATTCCAAAAAATACATAATAGAGATATTGTTCTTCCTATAGGTGGTAGAGGTCTTACAGCAACCGAAAATGCAAATGAATTACTTATCGCAAATGATAAGGTATATAAATTAGATATAAGTGGACCAAGTGCTGTACAATCTTTACAATTTCCTTTACCTAGTGGATTAACATGTACCGGAGATATTCTGTACGATGCTACAAATGGTAATATGATTATTACTTATGGTACTGGTGCTACACAGTATGTGGGAGCATTTACTTCTAGTGGTGTTAAATTACAAGAAAGTCATATAAATTCTACTACAGCAGGAATAGGGATAAATGAAAGAATTGATAGTTTATTTAACTCAGGTACGTGGTCAACAGGGACATATCCTTACTTCCAAACCCCATATAATGGACCAATTTATGGAATAACAACCGAAAGAAGAGTTATAGAATTATTAACCAGTCCATTCCAATTTGCTCCATTAGAAACACAAACACTAACGTTATTTAACCAAATAACTAATAATGTAAATGGAGCAACTAATATTCTAAATGTAATAAATGGCCAATTACATGATTGTGTAGATATTAATATAAACCCAACTGATGTTTATTGGTGTGATGGACTATTAGGGTGTTTACCTTACCCACCTAATGTTACCCCACCAAACTCAACAGGACCACATATAGACCTTCCAACATGTGAAGACTACTGTAATTTTGTATGTGGAGATTGTGTTGGCTCTTGTGAATGTACTTTAATAACGACCCCAATAAGTTCATGGTGTTCACCAACACATAATATGGCAGATTGTATAATACAAAATCAGAATAACACAAACATATTCAATGGTGGAGATGGTTGTTGTGACTGTTTTGGATGTCCATCTGTAACTTTTGATTATTATGATAATGTGTCGAATATTTGGACTCAACAAACTGTAAATACAAATATGAGTACGTGGGGTAATTTTGCATCTTCATGGTCCTCAGGAATATTATATTCTGTAGGGGATGTGGTGATGTTTGGCGACCCAGCGGGGAATACTTGTTGTTATACTTTAGTTTATCCTCATTATAATAACATACAAACACCGTATGATGCTTGGGTAGAATATACAACAAATGTGGCTAATGGTATTCCTACATGGCCAGGAGCAAATAATGGTATGTCATGGATAGCATGTGACCCAGACTGTCCAATAGAGGTAACTTGGTCATGTAATACTGGAACTACAGTAGCAACAACCAATGATACGTGTGGGCCAGCAGCAGACACTGGAATGCAAGGATTATCATTTACACCACAAATACAATATATTGCAGGGGGTGGGTTTACTTTATGGCACACTCAATTCCAAGACTTAAAATGGGATTGTGGTGGTATGCAGGTAAATCTACCAGCACATCCATGCCCAGCACCAATGGCTCATTGGGCTAAAATATTAGGATGTAGAATAACACATATTGGTAACGCAGCACCAACTCCAGCACAAGGAGCATTACAAACTACATGGGCGGACTTTGTTGACCTTATTAATAGTTTATTTGGTGGGGTACCGTATAATTTCCCTTATAGTAACAATTGGCAAGATATAGAGGCTGTACTTGTAAATCATGTTGGAATAGAATGTATTTGGGAATATTGTGAATGTAACCCAAGTTTACCATCACCAATTACTGATAGTTGTGTTAATAAAATAGATGTTACCAATTCTCTACATGCTTTTGTTGGGTCAAATATTACAAATTGGGTCCAAAGATTAAATTATTGGACAACATTAGGTAACCCTCAACAGCCAACTATTGCTGACCCTAATTCGGGTGATATAGTAGGAAATTATAAATATGAATATTTCCAACCTTATGCTGTTGTTAACCCATGTTATGGGCCATTAACAGGTTTATATATGTATGATACTAACTTCCACCGTACACCCTGTAGAACAAGACATGCCGTTCAAAGTGCAGCAGTATCACATGGGAGTTGGGATAATTATGGAAAATTTGTTGATTGGTGGAATAATGCTGGAATGGCCACTTCATCATTTAACTTATCCTATAATGATAATTGGACGACAAATATCACCAAAATCCATGACTGGTGCCTTACAGGACCAGACCCAGATAATGGACAAGCAGGAGGATATGGTGCAGGTATGCACGATTGTGTATGTATATACCCACCAACACCTTCTTATGAGCCTTGTGGTTGTGACCCTATTTACGGTCCAGGAGGATACCCTACATCTGCAGCTTGTGAGGATGTATGTTGTACAGGAGTAACAAGTTGGAGTTGTGATACAGGATATACAGAATATTGGTCATCAACTACAACTACTGGGTGTATTAATAGAATTAATAGCATACCAGTTTTACTTACAAATAATGCTAATTATGGACCAGGTAGTTTCCTAGAATATATTTCTACTGCAGGTAATGGTCTTCAATATACTGATTTTAGTACAATGAAATATGTTCTTAATATGGGAGCTGGAGCATCTACTACAAACTATTGTTATGATATAGATGAAATAATGGTGCCAAACGGACAATATTATTGGCGTTTCTTCTCTCATATTGTATGGACTAATATACTTTCTTCTTCGATAACTACAAATTGGGCAGACTTCATTACCGCTCTTCAGACTGCCGGATACCCTACCGTTACTCTTGGGATGACTGCAAGTCAAGTAAGTCAACATATGAACACCCAATATGGGGTTGCTCAGAATTGGATGAGTTATGTAAGTGCATGTGATTGTCACGTTAAACCTTGTGAGTGTGTAGAAATAACAGGGTCAACAGGATACCCAACATCAGCATCTTGTGAATCAGTTTGTTGCCCAGGAGATGATAATTATAAATGTACTATAGTTGGATGTCTACCAGACGCTAACGGTCCATTTACTAGTTTAGTTTCCTGTTCCGCAGTATGTCAATCATGGGAATGTGTAGACCAACCTTGTATTGGTTCATGTACTAATGGTGGCATTAATACACCGAGAACAGAATTACCTATTTTTGGTATTCCTTCTGATATTATTCCTTATCTAGCAAATATTAATACTTCACCAGTGCAATCCCCACTTCTACCACCTATCGGTCCGAATATGCAAGCTGTGGATATATCATATTATAAATTTGATTGTATAAGTTGTGGAGGTTCAGCATCAATATGTGATGCACCACATGGAAAATGGTGGGCACCATCTGGATTACACATAGAGAATGTACCGACACAACCTTATTATCATTATTCAGGACCACACTTTACGTGGGAAGACTTAATAGACGGTGCAAATGCACAAGGATTTAATGCACTTACTTATAATAGTTCATATACTGATGTAGTAACACTTTTAGAGGGTGGTTTAAGACGAATAGTAATTAAAGGACTACCGTGTTATGGTCAGGGACTTGGTTGTGACTGTGAATTAATAGATGGTACGGGAGCTACTGGAACATGGGATATAACAGACTATACTGATTGTTATGACGCATGTTGTTCAGGAGAAACCTATGATTGTATATACCAAGGAGGATGTGTATTAAATCCAAATGGTACTGGACAATATCCATCATTAACTGCATGTACAGGAGATTGTAGAGAATGGGAATGTGTTGCTGGAGTTCAATCATCAGATGATTGTGCTATGAATACATTCTTAAATATAGATTGGTTATCTCTACCATACTATGGTGGCTCATGGTGGATGACAATGGCACGATACTTTGCTGACCCAATAAATGGGTTACAACATAATGATGTTAATAACTATAAATTCACAAACCAAGTAGCACCAACAGCATATGGTCTAACACCATCACAGTTCCATTGTGAGGTAGGAGCTCAACCCTGGACATCCCCGACTACAACACAACCACCTTACGGTGTATATAGTCCATCAATGCCAGTAGGAGGAGTTTTTGGTACTGGTACAGGACTCTTAGTTGCTGGAAACCCTACCACATTCGGGTCCACACCTTCATTCCCTAATGCAACTTCCACACACACTTGGCCAGGACCGAATGCTGCATCAGGTGGTGGATGTTTCTTCGATACTTGGGCTGATTTAATAACTGGTTGTAATATGATTGGTTTAAATCATTATACCACTAACAATCCACTTACACTAAATGATACATTTGATGATGTAGATACTTCTATAGTTACACATTTCCGTCTTCTTACTAATACAGGAATCACCTTACCCGGTGGCAGGTGTCTTTGTTCAGGTACAGCTTGTTCATGTACAGAATGGCAAGGCACAGGATACACCAATTTCCATACAAGTGAATCAGATTGTATCGCAGCAGCAACTGCAACCCCATGTTGTATACCACCAACTAACCTATGGTATTGTGAACCGGGACATGCACATGCAGGAACGGGAACTCAGGATTGTGTATGTGTACAAGGACCAGGAGGTACGTATGCCTCACTAGATGCTTGTAAACAAGATACCCATAATTGTTGTGACCCACATTATTATGATTGCCATAATCCAGGCACACCAAGTGCGGGTTGTGTAGGGTTAATACTCGGGTCTATAGGACCATATCAAACTGCCGCTGCCTGTGATGCCGGTTGTCCAAAACTTGGTTATAACTGTGAGTGGGTATTAGACGATAGCCCAGTACCAACTACAAGTGGGTCATATCAGTGTGTAGGATGTTACGGAACAGCATGTCAGTATACATATGTAACTTCAGCGGGAGCTCCATATTTTGGAGACGCTTTAGCACAATGTCAATCTAATTGTCCAGGAAATAATTGTTGGAAATGTTGTATGGACCATTGGGGATGGATTACTCAATTATCACCATCTTTACCACCACACCAGTGCAAATGTCCAATGAATACCGTAGAAGTATTATGTGATGGTACAGGACCATGTCCACATCCAGTATCTTGTGTAGCAGGATACAGTTATAACTGGTCTTTATGTAGATGTGTTTGTGAGCCTGATATGTCTTGTGCATTAGGATATCATTGGGATTATGATGTATGTACTTGTGTACCAAATATAGTGGGACCTGCTAATTTTGTAGGCCCACAAGGAGAAGTTTTAGAAAGTATTTCTGAGTTTACTCAAAAAACTGTAAGAAGTCTTATGAATGAATTTGTTGAAACAGTAGAATTATTACAATACTATAGAGACCATAATTATGATGGTGATACCTGTGGTCAATGTACAGACGGAACCCAAGGAACTTGTTTTGTAAATGGTTGTTTATATCTAACAGATACGGAAAATGTAGGTTGGAAGAGTTTGTTAGTAGATGGTACAGAAGCTTACCTACCAACACCTAATCCACTTCTACCAACTACCGGAACGACCGGTTATACAGCGTGTGCTGATATAGTGTATGACTCTTCATGTCCTAATAATACTTCACCTAGTAATACTCAACAAACTGATGGTTGTTCGACGATTAATGGTCAAACACCTACTCCATCTATGGCAGGAGATTATATTATTAGAACAGGACCTCAAGGAGGACCAACAATATACAGAATAATAGCAGTAGGAGCTCAAAACACAACAATACCTGGTCACGCTTATCACTCATCGTCTTGTTTCACCACAGGTACTACAACTGGAGGTACCGGATATAGTTGTATTGATGACCGTAATAATCCACCAGCATATACTAAATGTCTTGAGTATGGTACTACGGCATATGTTGCATATTTTGGTACAGCAGCACCACAATATGCAACATTATCGGACTGTTTTGCATCAGGGTGTGATAATTCACCAACCCCACCAAATTACAATGGATATAGTTGTATTGATGACCCTAATAGTCCACCAGCATATACTAAATGTATTCAGTACGGTTCAGCTGCGTATGTCACATATTTTGGTACAGCAGCACCACAATATGCATCATTAACAGCGTGTTACAATGCAGGATGTGATAATTCACCGATAGCTACCGCAACGACGGGTACCAGTTATTATATGTGTGCCCCTCAAACAAATTCTTTAGTTGGGGAAAATCAAGAAGCATGTATATCAGTACAGGGAACAGGAGGCTTAGGAACATTTATAAGCTTAAATGATTGTTTAAATAGTGGATGTGCAGGATGGTTTACCTGTGACCCAACATTAGTGCCTGAGGTAAATGGTGTTAGTACAACAACAAATTGTATATATCCAGTACCTATGTGTTGTGAAAGTTATATAAACAGTTCTATAATTCCACTAACAGTTGCAGCTTGTAAAACTAACTGTACTAATATGAATGAGACATGGTTCCCACTATATAATGTAACCGGTATTAATACTTATTATGAATCACCATTAGCTTATTTAACAAGAGAATTACTTCCTTATGTGAATAATAATACTTGTCTAGTGTCTTTAACACCAGAAACATTTACTAGTAAAGGATATACAATGAAAACAATATATGATATTAACTATTAATATGGAAGAAAAGAAACTAACATATAAACAGATAGACAGAAAATTAGGGAAGGTTATTAGAAAGGTTAAGACTCTGTCTGCAATGAAAAAGAGAAAAGTAGAAAAAGTGTCTGTTTAATGACTAAGATTATTCTACGTTTGTTGGTTTTAATGCATCATTTTGGCCTTCTAGGTTTTTTGGTTTCAGCTCCATTATTGATGATAAAAACACCATTTTGGGTATGGTTACCACTTAATACATGGATTTTACATTTAATATTTTCTCCAGTATTGGTTTGCCCATTAACAATGTGGGAGAATAGATTAAGAAAAAAGTTAGGTTGGGAAAAGATTGATACCTTTTTTAAACATTATTATATTAGACCTTATAAAAGATGGCAACAAAAATAATCATATCAGAAAAACAGTTAAAACGAATTGTTAATAATCATTTACAAGAAGATTATTGGCAACCAAGTGATGACGAGAAATGGGACTTGTTAGAAAAAGATTTAAGATTTGTTGTCGAGAAGATAATTGATAAACATAAATCTAACTGGGGTGACGACCAATATGCCGTAATTGCTGCGATGGAAGAAATATTCGAAGGAATGTTTGCAAAAGTGGACCGTTAAACCAAAACAACCTCAACCCTACAGAATTGTGATGATAAGTCTCTATACGACTCATATAGGCCCCATAACATTTCTATAACTTCAAATTGGTCTTCCGTATAATTATTATGTGAACTTAATTTATTTCTTGCACTTTCTGGGAATAAATCTTGTATAAATGGGATTTCATCGTCTTCTCGTTCAGAAGGTGGGTCAAAATCACCATCCTTATCTATAAGAACTCTAATATCCCAACATGCGTAACCATGTTCACCAAACCTATCCGACTCATCATATAAATAATCAAAACCAACAGGCTCTACTTTAAACTTTAATTTATACCATCCATTTTCACTAGTTTCTTGCCACGGAGCTTGTGCAAAATCAGTGTTTTCGATGCCACCTAACCATTCTATCACCAAAAGAGGATAGACGATGTCACCAACATTCCTAAAATCTGTATATTCATCCATATTAGGTTCCTCCTCTACGCCAAAAAGTTTTAAAACATTATAATCTGCTTTACCTAATTTATCCCATTGTTTAAATAGAGCTTCTTTGTGGCCTGGATTAATGTAATCACCAAAATACGCGTCCGTTTCGGTTCTTTGTTCCATTAAAGAATCAGCTCCACCAGTATCAGCAATTGTTTTTAGAAATACCGTTAAAGCACGGTATCTCGATGAGTTTACGATACTTTCTTTATTAAATCCCCTCATGGGAGTTTCGTCGTATAAATGTAGGTCGTTTACCATCTTATTTAGCAGCCTTTTCTCTCTATGGTTTGCATTTCTTGCAAAGTTAATAACATCTGAGGTGGTGAATCCACCGAGTACATGAATGAGTGTAAAGAGGGTATTATCGAGTCGTTTAGGCAGCTCACCAGTTATCATATTGCTCACATAATCTTCAGATAATAATATGTCTCTAAATAAAGTTTCCATCTTATATAAATAGTGTGAAAATTAAGGTTTTATTTCCAAAAAACCTGAATCAAAACCAAACAGGTAGCCAGACCAAGAGAAATCATAGTTTTTGTATTAATTCCTTCACCTTTTAGTAACCATGTGCATAAACTAAAAATTACTATCCCACAAGCAAAAGCTAAAAATCTTTGAGGCCATAATAAACCATTAAAATATTCTACACCGTATCTCGTCCCAACTAAAAATAACCAACTAATAGGAAGACCACAGAGTATTAAGGCCCATTCATATTTTCTAAATGATTCCCATACAAATTGTCCATTTAATTGTAACCATACCAAAATTTGGGCAAATACAAAAATTGTCATACAAAGAATTAAATTTTTCATATATTAATTATAATAAAAATATATTAATATTTATAGTATAATATGTATATTTATTATATGCAAGCAAGCAAGCTTTAAAGCTATTTAAAAGATGAGAAAAATAATCGTAAAAGAAAGTCAGTTAGTAAATGTCGCAGAGAATGTTATTAAAGAACAATTTTCGGACGACCCAAACGCATTTAGAACAAGTGTAGATGATGTTGATTTAGTTGGTTTAAAAGATTATTTCCCAGAGTATAGAGACCGTGATTTTGAGGTGGTAGATATAGACTGTTACGTCAATTGGAGGTTTGATTTAGATGTTAGAACGTGGGGCATTAAAGACATAAGCATATACACCACCAGTGTACAACTAAGTGCCACAATCGAGATTTATGATGAAGAATATACAGAAGTAGAGACGACCAAAGAAATTATGTTAAATGTAGATGATATGGGAGGCTTTCAAAGTGATGAACCAGACAAGTGGTATTATGAAGATGAACAAGATGACGAAATGAGGTACCACACTATACTACCCACAAACGTACAAGTAGACTTAGAAGATAAATCTGTCATAGTAAGATGGAATTAAACAAATAATAATAAAAAAATGAAAAAACAACTATTATCTGAAGTAAACAGAGTCCGTGAAATAATGGGAATAAAGGGTCTTCTTGAACAAGAAGAGGTAGATAGGACAGACACTAAAAGTGACGAAGAAAAATACGGTCACAAAGGTTCCTCCGAACCCGGAGAATTTAAAACTTACTTAGGTGGAAAACCATACGAACTTTTTCTAGAAAAAAGTAATATACTCTCCAAAGCCTATTTTCAATCAGGTGAGTTTGAGGAAGAAGAATCTAAATCTTTATATTTTAAATATAGAAGACCAAACCCTATATCTATTAAGATTAAAAAGTTAATGGATTTTCGAAACAAGTGGGTTGAAGAACAAATATCGGCATTCGATAATGAAGAAGAAGCTATCGTAGGATTTGGCGAAGGTTACCCTAAACAAGCTAATTCCTTAAAAAACTTACAAGAAAAATTAAAAGGACTATTATCTCAAAATAGATTTGACAAAGAGTATCAATATAGTTCAGAAAAAGGAAAGAAAAAGGATGGATGGGAGAAAAATCCAGATTATAATCCAGAGGGAACAAAGGAAGATAAAGCTATAACAAAAGCAAAAAAGAAGATTGGTGATGTTAATTTTAGCCCAGCAGATAGAATAGATGTTATGGATAAGATTAGTGATTTTGTCGAGAAAATGTACGACGGAGACTATGCAGCTGCTTCTAGTGATAAGATATGGAAAAAGAAAGGAAATAGATTATTAGGTGCTGGATGGGTGAGAAGAGGTATTCCAGACAATGGAATTAAATTACACCCAGCCAATATTAAAACAAAAGAAATTATCCCAGAGGTAATAGAACAGAATAACGTGGGGACTTTTGTGGATATTGAACCTTCTGACGCTGACGGACAACTGTTCTTAAATAATTTATGGGCTCCATCAGATTTCTTTAAGAAACAGCTAGACGAAATGGTAGAGAATATTATTATAAACAGAGATAATGTTTCTAGTAAATTTGGTGGTGCGGATGTAAAAATGACTATTGCTACTGAAATTTGTAGTGGAGGGGGAGATGAGGATATTGACTGTAGTAAAAAAATACCTTACCTATATAGAATAGACTCCTCTTGTTCACAAGTACCAAATTGTGTTGATGATGAAGGTGTAAGGTTAAAAATATGTGGAAAAGGAACCGAAGGTGAGTGGAAAGATAAAGAGGGAACAAGTGACAAACCACGTATTACTTTTGAACAACTATCAAAAAATAGAGCAAATACAGCCAAAACATTAATAGCGGAAAAATTAGGTGCAATAGGTATTACTATGACTGAACCAGTAATAAATTGGAAAGGTGAAAATTCGGATGTTCCTGGAACTTCTGGTCCTGCCTGGAAGGAAGGTGACCCACTAGATAGTGAAGAATACAGATTAGCTAGATATGTTAGAATAAAGTTAGCGATTCAATATGAAGTAGATGTTGCCATTCCAAACCCACCAGAACCTGAGACCTATAAAGTCGGAGACTTTAGGGTAACACTACAGTCGGATTATGACTCTTGGGACCCATGGTGGAGCATACCCCCTATTAAATGGCCAAAGTGGAAACCTTTTAAAAAGAAATTCAAAAATAAAAGAAGACCCAAAAAGTATAAAACTATTGAATGCCCAAATTTTCTGAAAGGACCTAGCGGTTCTGAAGGTATGTGGTCTGATATTTCATTAAAAGAAAATATAAATGTGGTAGGCAAGTCTAATTCTGGAATTAATATATATGAATTTGACTACATAGATAAGAAATTTGGTTCCGGAAGATATAGAGGAGTAATGGCCCAAGAAGTACCACACGCATCACTAATGAGTGATGAAGGGTATCTTATGGTAGACTATTCTATGGTAGATGTTGACTTTGAGGAGGTATAATTAGTAGAATAACTTAGACATATGAAAAAAAGCGTAAATTCTTTGGTCTTCTCCTAATTGGATTGAACCAGACCCAACACCAACAATTCGTTTAGTTATATTACCATATTCTAATGTAATGATTTTGTAGTGTGACGCAGAACGACATAACACTTTAATTATATTCTTAGCTAATTGACTATATGTAGTAAACCTATAATCTCCACCAGTTTTAGTGAATAAAGAAGAACCTACTTCATACGGACCAAAAAGTATTGGATTACCGTAAACATTAATATCTAAGGTATTTACTATTTCTGATATAGTGCTTGACTTAGAGTTATTTACCACATCTGTCTTCTCTGGATGAAAAAGTCTTTTTTCTTTAATATTTTGGTTCGTCACATACAAAGAAATATTATCGTGAATAACATTTGAGTAAACAAAAGTATAAAGACCTAAACTATCTCTAAATTTATTCATCTCTACAAAATATACACTGTCAGCTATCTCACAATCAAAATTATCCCAGTCTATAACTTGTGAGTAAGAAGTTGTGGAAAGTAGCAATAGTAATATGGTTATTAGGTTTTTCATTGAATTTTATTTAATTAGTTAAACATTTGGTTGGTATTATTATATACGTAAAATTTATCTTTGTAGTTACACTTTTAAAGAAATCTATTAGGTACTTTTTCATTTTCGTCCCAGTCTAAATTTATATAATATTCTTTATCTCGTAAAAACTGAAATACAGAAACTGCTACGTACTTATTAATCCTAGTACTTTTAAAAATATAAACTGAGTTAAACCCTCTTGTCATGTACTTACTTTCCATTCCTTTTTTATGTGCAGGGGAATTATCCCATAACCATACCATTTTTTTAGCTATTTCTTCGACAGACAGGTGAATTTTCATATCATCACCAATAACGGCAAGAGCTATAATTTCTATTCCTGCTGCACAACTACAGTGATATATTAGGTTTCCATCTAAATCGTTTTGAATTAAAACTTCTCCCCATGATACCGCTCTTGTATTATCTGGGTTAAACTGTACAATATGAACACCCACACTATCTCTGTGACGGTTAACTTCATTAAATATTGCTCTTTCTATTATGGTATCTCTATAATATTCTTGAGAAAAAGATATAAGAGAAACTAAAACTAATAATATGGTAAGGATTTTTTTCATTTTATTTTAATTTGGTTGGTTAAATATTCGGTTGGTATACTATTATATACGTAAAATTTATCTTTGTAGTTACACATAACAAGGGTTATTTACTAATTCTATTGTGTTTATTGTGATGTCAGAGTCGCTTGGAAAGCCCCACAACTTTGTCCATGAATTTACTGTATTAGGAACATTATTTTTATGTCTTCGTAAGAACTTTCTAATATGACGAGGGCCAAACTCTGTAAGGGGAAGCCAATCACCATAATTACTCTCCACTATAGCACATATTCTAATGTCAACTGAGGTCCATCCATGTCTTCCACTTTTCGATTGTGTTTGACGAGCTCTAATTACCCGAACCCTTCCATGTTTCATATATGGACACGCTTTAATATCCAAAACTCTAGATTGTAATCTTTTATTTAGTTCTCGTTTTTTCATACTCCAAAGATAATAAATTAATATGATTTAAACAAATAGAAATCTATTTATTATTAAGTAAACTCTTACTATTTTTAAAAAAAATAATTATGGATATTACAACAACAAAAGAATTTGATTCAATTATTAATGATAAGGAGAAAAAAGCTGTTTTAATAGATTTCTGGGCTGCATGGTGTGGCCCATGTAGAATGTTAACCCCCACAATAAACAGTTTATCTGCTACCTATCCTGCTAATGTATATAAAGTAGATGTGGACCAACAACGAGAAATTGCGGGTAGATATGGAATTAGAGGAATTCCCAGTGTTAAAATATTCAAAGACGGTGAAGTACAAGAAACATTACAAGGAGTACAACCACCTTCAGTATACGCAGAGAAATTAAAATATTATATGAGTTAATTAACTCATTTCTTCCCCACCCTTATTTAAAGCAGAAATAGTATAATGATATTCTAAGGTTTTTCTAACCATAGAATCAATTTTTTCTGATGAATTAGTTGTTGTTGTTTCATATCTCATATCATTAGGGTTGATGCCGGGAGGCCACACAACATTTAGTGTGGATGGTGCACTAGGTTCACACAATACATCTATATTATCCCCATCAATATCAATCACTACCTCATTAATGTTATCTAACACTTCTTTAGAATTTAATTTAGTTTGGGCATCAAAATAATAACTATTATAGTTAGGTTCATTTAAAATGTAGTTTAAAATATCTTTTTTTAGTTGTTCAGGCAAATCCACTAAGTAGCCGTCTATTAATACATCTTTTGTGTTCCACCATGAAAGTTCTTTAAGGCTCATATCATAATATACCGCCCATTTAGTTTTATCTTTTTTAGAGATTATATAAATTAATATGCCTTTTTCTGAGTATCGATAAAAAGTTTGGGGGTCCCTACTTGAGGTACACCACTTAGTAGAGGCTCCATATTTTTTAGAAGCAAACACATTTAAAGGTTTGAGTAGTAGATAATCTGGATGCTCAAAAACTATTTCTTTGTGTGGAGACGAGTCTACATTTTTACGTTTTTCTTCAGCGTCTATAACCGCCAAAGACAACTCCCCTAAAGATTTATATTCTTGAATGTCCGTAATACTAATTAAATTCTCTTCACACAAAACTTCGAATTTCTCCAAATCGTTAATAACATCACTACCACCTAAACAGTCTATTAAATTTTCTATTATTTCTTCCTGCACTACATTTAGAGTTTTTATTGGGTGATTTAATAGGCGTATATTTCTCGCACCTAGAGGGATAGAGTTATTATAGAATTTTAATTCATTTAATAAAATTGTCATAAATTTACCGGTTTTAGAGGGGTCCAATAAACGTAATAAATCTAAAATTGAAGTAGAATATTCTTTATTTTCGAGTTTAAGTGTCTTTAATTTCATAGAGTTTTTTAAAATAATAATACAAATTTACCCCAAAATCAAGAGAGATTTGTCGTACTAAACCACCCAAACAGCTGAATTTTTACCATATTTTAACTCCAAAACCCCAGTTTTTGTAAAAGTGTTGACTTTTTGAAATGAAGCGGTACATATTAACAAGACCATCTTAATTGGATATCCTAAGTAAGGTGGTCATCTCCTAAGTCCCGGAATTTAAGAGATATAAACCGATAAAAAAAAGAAAAAATTATGGATAACGTAATTAAACAAATTACAGGTTTCGTTGGAGGATTAGGAACAGTCTTGATGGCAGTTCTTCCAGTAACGATTCTTTGGTACATCTTAACAGGTGGTGCCGTATTTGGAATGGATGTTGTAGCTAATCTTACTACACTTATTACATCATTAGGAAATGGTGGATTTGTAGGCTTAGTTGTATTAGTATTATTAACATCATTCTTTGTTAAAAAATAACACAGTAATGAAAAGAGATGTTTATTTTTGGGCATCTTAAAAAGAATATCAAAAATATAAAAGTTAAAAAAATAATATTTAAATGAAAAAATTAATTTTAACATCCGCTGTAGCTTTGATGACATTAGTTGCATCAGCACAATTTACTGTAGTTACTACTTATGACGGTGACCAAGAGGAAACGATGGATAAAGTAACTCAAAACTTCGGTATTGGGTATGCTTTAAATGACACGTGGACTGTAGGTTTCATTCAAAACGGTGAAGACGCTGAAGGTGAAACAGTTTATGACTTATGGGGAAGATACAATCTTAAAGGAGATGCTTACGTATCACTTCAAGCACCAACTGAAGAAACTTTAGACAACTTAACTGTTGGGATTGGGTATTCCTTCAATGTATGGAAAGGTCTTAATGTTGAACCAAACTATAGTATGGGATTAAAAGAAGATGAGAACGAAGAAAGAGAGGGCACTTTCAATCTTGGTTTGTCATATAAATTCTAAAAAGTAGTAGAACAGGATAAGTAATTTGAAAGGGTTGCAATTAGTTAAAGTTTTTTCCCGCAACCAAAAGATTTAAACTAATACCGGATTTTAAATAACTTATGAGTTGTAAAAAAAACCTTGGCGACGGCCAGGGTTTTTATTTTGCTTTATTTTTAACTTTATTAAATGCGTATTCCCATTTCTCACACATATCTTTCCATTTATGTTTGTCCTGAGTACACATTTTTTCTACTTGAGTATGAAATTCCCGAGATATATTTAATTCTTCCACTTTAGTGTGGATGACATACATCGTGTCTTCTTGATTACTAGTCATAATATTATATTTTATTTCCTCGTTTAACCCAGTAGTAAGACTTGCCCATACTCCAGTAAGCTTTATGAGCTAAACCTTTTTGTTTTAGTTTACCCACATTAACTAATCGTTCATGATTAGTGTCATCTATACCTATCAGCTTATGTGTTTTAAGTTTTTCTTTCATAATGCAAAGATAATATAAATAATTTAAGAGACAAATAAAACTATGGGTATATTTATATAAAAAGTAATTAACAATGGCAAAAAAATTAACATTAACTGAAGAACAACTAACAGGGTTGATTCAAAAGATAGTAGAACAAGAATTAGGGGATGACGAAGTCTTAGCAACATTAGAAGATGAAGAAATGATGATGGGGGACAATTTAGAAGATGAACTGGAAAGAGTCCTTAGCCCAGAAGAAATAATGGCACTCATGGAGGAACAAATTACTCAGTTACAGGATAGAGTACAATATTCTGAAGAGTTACTTGCCGACATATTAGAATTTAATGAATATTTAATGCAAGACCTCCAAAGAGCTGAAGGGGTAGACCTCAAAAAATCCACACAAAAACTTAGAGCACTAGAAACTCGTGCTGGTAGAGAAATTTTTTGGTTAAAATCTAGAAGATTATAAGATTTTTCTTTATTACGTAATATTTAAAAGGTACAAAAGATTAAATATTATGATAATAGAAGAAATACACTCTTTCTTTGTTAATGATGAAAGAGAAACAATAGAAGTAGAATTTACAGTAGGAGAAGATGATATAGAAACAACTCTAACTCTTGAAATTTTGTTCGAAGAAATAGAAAGTTTATGTGATTTATTTGTAGAAGTGGAATGGTGTGGATATGATGATGATGATATGGATACGCTACAAATTCGGAAACAAATAAACCCTGACGAATTAAAAGAAGGTCTACACACATACATCAACCAAAATAAAAACCTATTAAAATAAATTAGATAGGCAATTACTCCATCTTTATTATATTTATATTATATAATAATATACTATGCCTACTATACAAGAAGAAATAACCCGTCTAAAAGAGTTAATGTTTGGCCCCCCAAAAGAAACTCCAGTTATAGAGAACACTAAAGAAAAATACTCAACAAAAGAGATTGAAGAAGATATTATGTCTGGTTTACAGTTTGGTTATCCTGATACGGATTCCACAACAACCCCGGCTTACGATTTTGATAGCAAAGGTTCTTTAGGTTCAGAGCCAGAATTAGAAGATGAAGGATTTACTGAACCTACAACGAATTATTCTAAAATAAAAAAAGGTTATAATTTTGATAGTGATGGCCCCCAAGATAGTTATATTTCTGACCCTGCAGAATTAGAATCACGTATGGCTTTTGAATTAGGTGAACAAGATGATGGTACAGAAAGTGGAGAATCAGATGATGCAGCGGGAGCAGGGACAGCCTCTATGGGTGTTTGGGACTCGGGTATTGCAAGAGGAATCGCAAATCAGATAGCTACAGGTAAATGGGCTGATTCCTATACACCAACCAGAGGTAAAGCAAACCCATTATTATAATGGAAAATAATAAAACATTAATATTAAAAGAATCTGAATTAATAGATTTTATAAGTTATATAGTTACCGATGTAATTAAAGAACAGGAACAAGAATGGCTTTTTACACCATCTGGAGAACTTGGAACTGTGACTAACCCACATCCCAAAACACCATCTTCAACTAGAGATGCTGTTGTTGGAGAATATTATGTAAATACTTCTACTGGAAGTATCATGAAGTTCGTACCAGGATATAAGATTAATAAATATAAAACTAAACCAAATCATTATACTCATACTGGAGAATATGCATATAAACCAGCTCCTAAAACACCAGCTGATTGGACACCAGGAGTTAACTACTCCCCAGCCTTAACACTGGCTTATTTTCCTTGTGACTACTCTTCGTATGGTGGAGCTACTTATGGTCAGATTCAACCAAGATATAAGGGAAGTGAAAACAACGCAACCAATCAATGGGTACACGTAAATACTAAAGCTGGAAATTCACTTCTTTCACTAATAAGTGCTATATATTCAAGAAGTGAATGGGGTAAGACCTCACAAGGAAGGTGCACCGAAGGGATGTTCAATTCTGGAAAGTCTGGCTGGGAAGAAACTTTATATGAAAATTTACAAGAGGGGAGGTTTTGTGTAAGAAATGGCTTTTTACATAATAATGGTTTACAAAATTATGTTAGAACAACTTACGGAGAAGCACATGGTATGCCTAATTATCTTGCAGCGTGGGCTCTGGAAGTTGTTGGACCTGGTAACTGGGAAAGACAATGTGACTTAAATGCATTAGTGATGGGAAAAGTAGATAGTGATTGGAACGACCCACTTTATAACTTTTTTACTAGTTTAGGTACTTGGAAAGCACTAGAGTATATCGCAGATGCGATTGGTATTATCGCTTTGTTTTTTGGGCCTGTTGGCTGGATTGTGAGTGGAGTGGCAGGATTAGTATCCGCTTTTGCGATGTACCAACTAGATAATAAAGGGGGAGCTGGAGTAGTAGTGCTACTAGAACTAATACCAGGATTCAAATTATTCAAACATTTTAAACATCTTAATAAATTTAAGAAAGTACCTACTGACGAGATAATAAAAGCATTTAAATATTTTGAGGAGCCAGGTGAAGCAGCTTACAAATCGTTAACTAAGGACTCAAAAGCAATAGTAAACTACTCAATGAAGAATAAAGAGATAATTGCTCCTTTATTGAAAAATACTGATGAAGTTATAAAAGCAAGAGCTGTTATAGCGGACATAAAGACTATAGATAAATTCGTTATCTATAAAACTACACCAGCGGGGGTTAAGCATGGAATAGATAAAATGAGCTGGGTAGATTTCCAAAAAATGCAGAAGTCTCTTACAACCTCCGAAAAGGTAATGATAAAGATTACAGACACATTTAAAGCCGCGACTCCATTTGTAATAGGAGCAATTCCAGCATTATATGGAATAAGTTGGGCAATGTATGGGGCAAATAAATGGGTTTTCCAAAGTATTATTAACGACACAGATGATTTAATAACTAGTGCATGGAGTAGGCAAACAGAAAAAATGAAAGATGATGATTATCATTATAGATATGACAGAGTTCTTAACCAAACATATCCTTATAATAGGGGATTTAAGAAAACTCTTAGTGATGGGGCCATAGGTAGAGATGAGGACTATACGGGGATATTTGACAATGCAATAACAGGGATGCCACCCAATATACTATTATTAATAAAATTATGGCGAGATGCAACAATGTTCCCAGAAATTATACCAGTTAAAGATTCATGTGTAGGTGTTGAATTAGAAGAAGTGGCAAATCCTGGTGGGGGTTGGAGACCAAATTTAGATTGTTTAGAACCATATAATTTAAATCGGGTAACAGGAAAAATTGAGACGATGTCGACTGAAATAGCGACTTCTATTGACGGGTTTGCAACTCAACTTCAAAATGGAGAAATAAATCTTTCTGAAGCTCAAAAACTAGTTGGAGACTCATTAAATTTAGAAGTGGCGGAGTATGGTAAATTGGAATTTCCTACGTACCAATCAATAGAGGACAGTGTATCGTCTGGTGATTGGGAAATATGGTAGTAAAAATTAAAAAATAAAATAAAATAAAATGGATATGAATAAAAAATTATTAAAAGAAATAAATAAATTAAAGTATTTAAACCAATATGACAGAGGTAAAACCTTAACTGAGAACAAAGTTATTCTTAAGGAAGACGCGATAACAGGGATAAATAAATTTCTAGGGTTCATTACAGCACTATTAAAAGTAGGTAAATCAGTAGACGCTAAAATGATGACCAAACTTAATAAAGAATTAAAGTTGAAAGTTAAATCACTGGGTGCACTAGATGAGGCTGGTAATATTATTACAGATTATACAAAACTAACCCAAACTGATGATTTAAAAGCAGTATTAAAATTTATGACAGGCCACACATCAGTTATCGAAACTATAATGCCAGCTATAAGAAGAGATTATAAAACAACACTACTATTTCCCGGGGACGTTGGATACGACATAACAAAAATGGTTAATACATTATCAAATGCAGATGATTCAGTTGTAAAAGCATTACATGCTGACTTTATAGATGAATTTAATATTATTATGAAAGCCATCAATAACCCAGACGGGGTTATAAAAGTTATTGTAAAGCAGACCCTAACAGATTTTAAGAATGCATTTGGTTTGATGACCGATTCACAACATGCTGAGATTACAGCAAAATATTTAGACAATCTACCATCAAGTTGGAAAAGAGCAGTCGTTGCAGATATAACAGCACTAGTAACAAAGCCATTAAAATGGTTAAAGTGGATGGCGGTAGGAGGTGGAACCTTTTTAGGCAAACCAGGAAAATTTGCAGTACTTAAAAATATTGTTACTAGGGTACTAATCCTTTCCGGTTTTGTGTGGGTACACGAAAAACTTACGAACTATATTTCAGATATGGATAATTTATTAGGGGATGATGGTGCACTTTTCTCCTCATTGCCCCCTGAGGTTAAAGAGGTTTTCTGCCTACCTGAAGCAGATGCTAAAGCGGCAGCTCAAATCATATGGGATGAATTACAAAAAACTAACCCGAATGAAGATACAATTTTGAATGCATTATCTCAGGATAAACTGGGGTCAAAACTGATAGCCAATCAAATTGCATATGAATTTGGCCAATTAGAAGATAATGTGGGGGACCTTACACTAATGCAGATTATGAACGCTAATATGCAGTTTTATATTGATAAAGTACCGTCAGCATTTAATAAAGTTTTTGGTATTAAGGCCGATAGTGCGTGGTATTATAGTTGGACGGCAAGTGATGTAATGAGATATTTAAATTCTGAAACTTTCCCAGCTGTCGACGCACCACTATTAGATTTAAAGGGAAAGATGAAAGCATTGGCAAAAGCAGGAATAGATGAGGTAGCAAAATGGAAAACATTTAGAATAACAATGCCACGACCTATTGATTCCAGTAAGCAGGCTCTTTACTCAGGTTTGGGAAAATCTATGACATTTCCACAACTTGCTTATTTACAAAAGACTATGGACCTAAAAGGGTTTGAGGGTGAGTACGATAGTAAAGATGGATTTAACGCTGCACTTTTAAAACTTAATTCAGATGATTTCAAGAATCAAGGCACTGTTGGTTTTAAGGTATTAGATGGTGAATGGGAAAATAATATGTTTAAACCAGCAGATGAAAATGCTATTCCTGGAGAATCTTATACGTGTGTTAATAACTTATGTGTCAAACAAATGGATGATGATGGGACATATAACACTCTTATGAGATGTATGGTGGGGTGTGAGATAAATGAGGAAGGTAATGAAACTGAAGTCCGAGCTAGTTTAGATGAATTTACTACTGCGATTAGTGCATCATTTGCTGACATAATTGGAAGAGAATAGTGGTAAAAAATAAAAAAAGATAATAATATGGCATTACTACCTTGTGGAAATAGAGGGGTTCACCCTAACGATAAGTGTGACGGCATCGCGATGTATGAGTATAATCTTACACATAATGCATCATATGTGTATGAACCTAGTGGAGTAAAAGTAAATGGTAAGCTTTTAAGTACAATTGATGAGCCTTTCGCCGCCCTTTTAACTGACGCCCAGATATGTGGGTATCTAAAAGCCTTCCATAATATAGATGCTGCATCCATAAATGATTGGGATAACAAAGCAACAAAGGATGCAAAAGATGCATTAATTTTAGCGAATAAATATGTGTGTAAATATTTAAAAGCTGCAACCTGTGCTGAAAGACTAGACGATACCTCCCCTTCTTTTGACCCAGCCTTAAAAGCGGAATTCGATGCATGTGTATCACCTAGGGCCTGGAGTAATAGAAGTTGTCAATGTTATACCCCTAGTAACAATAACCAGGTAGTAGACGAACCAGAAGAAATATATGGATGTTTAGACCCTACGGCCGACAATTATTGGTGTAAAAAAAATCTAGGAGAGTGTGTTGACGATAAACCTCCTACAGGTATTAAAGAGATATCTTGTGAGTACTCAATACGAGTTGATTTAAAAAATGACTATAATTTTTGTAATAATAAGTTTGGGTGTTACCCAGACGATGCCCCATATTCAATAGACGCTCCATATGAAGTTATTAAGTATAAAAATGATGGTAGTTTACCTGCTGGTCACTTTGAATCTATTTCTGCTGCCACCAAACAAGTAATAGAAACGATAAACAAGAAGATTATAGAAAAACGCAACGGATTCTTATTTCTAAAAAGTGCTAAGGGGGTTTACACCACAGGTGTTTGGCCATCTGAACTGGTGGACGATTTTGCAAAAGCTCTTGCAGTTGCAGAACTTAAAACTAAAAATGATGATAAAGACGATACCTTCCCATTCCAAAGAGTAACTATATTTAATCCCGCATCTGAAATAATAGGACAATTTAGTATATATCATGGAACTGATAGGAACGGAGAAACTGACGGCATTACTGAATTGAAAAACCACACATCAACATCTACACTAAACTACAGATTACAATTTGAAATAGGTACACCACTATTATACCCTGAAGACGAGGCGAGAACTAATAAGGCTCTTAAAGACGACATGAATATAATAAAATACACAGTTGTAGACGGGAAAATAGCAAAAGTATCAGTAAACGAAGAAAAAGTTGGACTAATAAATATCCTTAAAGAAGAACCCATAGGTTTAGTGAAACTATTAAAATAAAAAAAAGGACCTTTTGGTCCTTTTCTCTTTTGGTGGAGGTGGGGGGTATCGAACCCCCGTCTTGTTCATCTTCAAAAAATATCTATCCTACACGTTTAGTTTATTCTTAACATCTTAAGTAACTCTTACAAAATAAACAACACTCAGAGAAACCTCAACTACCTTGTATTTAACCACCCAAGTAGTACTAGTGGGATTGGTTTGTATAAAATGACAGTTCTATACTAAAGCTACAAACCTTAAATCTACTTTAGTTGAACCGGAGCTATCTCGTAACTTAGTTACGCTATAGCTACAGTTGACGTTTCACGGACAAGCCCTAAAGTCGTCAACTTAGCAATTGTTTTGCCAGTTAAAAAAATGAATCAGATTTTACGAGCTTAACTCAGGCTCGACGTGCTGACATTAATTGACCAACGCCAATCAATTCCAGTCACCCCCATATTATTACTTATCACCACCCAAAGTAAAAGGTACATCACCACTATCTTCTTCAGAAGATTCTTTAGCTTTATCAGCCATTTCTTTGGTGTATTTTTCTTTTAGGTCATCAAGTTGTTGTACCATTTGTTTTTGTTCTGCTCGAATTCTCATATTACGTGCTTGAACTTTTTTCTTATGATTTTTTCTATTTTTGGATTTTGGCATAGTTTAATTATTTAATTATGTTACAAATATAAGTATCTTATACTAATAATCAAAATATTTATAATAAAAATATAACGTGAATAATATAAAAGATTTATTAGATAGAGTAGATACAATAATAACTAATTCTACATCAGACACTTTAACCGAAATTAAAAATATTTCTAATATACTAGAAATAGACGGAAAAATTGCAACAGTTCTACATTTTGTTAATAAAGATAGTAATTGGAATCCCAACACTCTTATAATGCTAGAAGATATTTTAGAAAAATTAACTATAAAAGAACAAAGAGTAGAATATACACCTGAAAAAAAGAAAGAAATTAAAGATTTTTATTTATTGAACTATTTGGACCGTTATTGGAAAGAGATTATTATAAAAAGATTAAAAGAAGGTAAAGGGCTCCACTACATAAATGTTTTTTTAAGAAAAGTAACATCAGAAATGATAGCCGACCTACAAAAACTAGGATTATACCCAGAATTAAGTAGAGATAGTTTAGATAATTTTCAACAGGATGATGCTTTTGCGGGTGGAGGACCTAGTATGTTAATATATAAACCAGTTTCAGAATGGGTAAGAGAAATAATTAATAGGGAGGATTTACCACTATATCGTGGATTTGACTACACAACAACTGAAGGTGATTATTAAGACTAATCAAACCACCCAAAAGAATCTTTTTTAGTTGCCTTAAATTTATAAAAAGAATTACCTAATTTTTTTATTACATTTTTCCCTAGATTTATAGAATTTTTTACATCTTCCACTATCACATATTCATTATCAGTATGGTACCTATAGTAACCAGCAGCAAAATTTAAACAAGCAAAATCAAATTTTTCCTTAAGGACCATATTATCAGTATACGGATGATGTCTCCACTCGGTAAAACCATGTTCTAAAATTATATTTTTAGTTTTATTAAAAAATTCAGATTTCTCCTCAAACAATTGAGTGCCCATAAGTGAAAGAGACATGGTATCATTTTCAGTTGAGTCAAATTGAATGGCATAACCAACATCTTTAAAAAATTCTTCTTTAGCATCTCTACTTCCATGACAACCAGTTTCTTCTGCTACAGGAAAAAAGGCTTTAAGTGTATTAAATTTTTCTAGTAATTGTAAACAAATAAAAACCCCTGCTTTATCATCACCTCCGATACCCGTAGGTAGATTACCATCTTTAGTATAAGCTTTAAGTGCTAATTTATTTTCACCTTGTGCATTAGGTAAATATTCTTCCTTTACAACCATTTCTTTAATCTCATGCACACTATCTGTGTGAGCTAAAACTAAAGGATAATAATCAGAAATACCTTTAGTAACATAAAGATTACCCAAGTCATCAATATCATATTTATATCCCTTTAATTCAAATTGTTCTATTAAATAGGAAATAACTCTATCTTCTTCCCAAGTCCTGGTAGGTATTGATAATAATTCTTTTAATTTTTCTTTCACATTAAACTCTTTTTGATGTTCCTATTATTTGGTAGTAGTCTTTTTTGTCCTCTAGATATTCTTTAGTTAAAGTTAACATACTTCTAAACATAAATGCTCCACTAGTTTGTTTTTCACACTTAGAAAATAATTCCACTAAAGTACCAATTAATTCTAACGATAACGACCCAATCCCATCTAACCATGAAAAATCTCTAGCTATCTCATGCGCGTATATTAATTTATAATTATTTCTTTCTTCCACAGTCTTAAATGGTTCAATAGAGTCATACATTTCTATTAGTTCTTTAACCAACTCCAATGTCCCGGCTTTATTAATTTCACCTTTAATAACTAAATCCACAATCCAATGTGTGTGAGAGGGGGTTCTTAATCTCTTATCTTTTTCTTTGTATTTTACTATAAAGTCTAGGTCTGGGTTCTCACCCCTAAACCCTTGGAACATTGCAACTGTGGTGTCATCAGACAGCCTATACTCAACTAGAGACTCTACTCTCGGACCATTTTTTATTTTATACTGTAACTTTTCCATTATATATATTTTACGACACACCTATTTAATTTCCAATTAAATTTATACTCAGGGGCATACTTGCTATTATTATGTTTTTTACAACATTTACCACAAGCTACATCTTTTGCTTTTTGTCTTGCGTAGTAAACTTTTCTTTCACAACTAGGACAGGTAGCTACCCATTTTAATATTTTAGACTTATCTACACCTGAACTACTACTACATCTTTCACCACTACACCCGATAGACCGTGCAATTCTTTTCCAGTTAGCATCGTGATTAGAATAACCACGTTGTTGATGGTCTAAAGCATGTGCTATTTCATGTAAAATAGTATTTTTAACTCTACATTTGTTAGTTTCGTGGAGAGTTAAAGGTCTAGAAAGGGAAATAGTTTGCATTCGTCCATTATGGGAGCCAAACCTTCTTACAGCTCTATCCCACTTAAATGTATACGTAATAAGACCGTGTTGTCTCATTAGTTTAATTGCTATATTTCGTGTTTTTTCTAAATTCATACTACAAAGATAAGAAAATAAGTTGGTATTACCAAATTAATCAAATAATCTTTCGCCTGTTTCTTTGATTTTAAATTGAGATAAGTTATTGGTGCCACTTCCACCTCGTTTCTTTTTAACATGAAAGACAATACCATTGTTATAAAGTTTATTAGGGGTATTAAAAACATCACCATTAAAATGTAGAAGACCATTCTTATCCAATAAAACATCATATTCTATACCCAGATATTTTCTTACTAGATTAAGTGGAGCACCATGTTTTTTAACAACTTCTAATAATCTCATATCTTCTTTTAATAAAGCATTTTCTTCTTTAACTTCTTGTATATTATAAACTTCTCCACCATAGGCATTCATAAAATTAATAAAGTCCCCTTCTAAAGTATCGTCATCATCTCTAAACCACTCACCAAATACTCGTCTACTATCTAATATACTGTGCAACATTTTTTCAACACGACGCATGTCATCTACTTTATATGCAGATACAATTCTATATCTAATAGGGGATTTAGTTTTAGTTAAGGAAATTTCTCTATTAATAGGGTCTATAGACAATCCTATTTTTTTATCCGAAATGCCTATTTCTCGATTAAGAACATCATAATGTTCTCCTAAGTAAATGTATCCTTCCATAATTAATTTTTTTTATTATACAATACAAAGATATAAAAAAAATATTAAAGTAACGAATATAATCTTGAGATTTTTCTTAAAGAATCATGCCCCGCTTTATTAAAACGTTTTTCCCAGAATTTAAGAAAGTTTTGGGGTGAAGAAATTGTTTTAGGAGATAAGTTAGGTATTTTGATAGTTTCGTCCGCAGAAAAATCTTTCAAAAAGCCTTCATAGGTTACCGACCAATTTTTGATAAGTTGTTCTAGAACCACATTTTTTATTTCATCTAGTGAGGTCTTTTTTCCATCATATTCTCTAATTCTATCTATCGTCTCTTGTGGAACATCGAACTCCTCTATAAATTTTTCAGCACTAAAATTATTAAGTCTTTTAGCATAAGAAAAAGCTCTAGAAGTCTTTAAGAAGTCTATGAACTCTTCCTTAGAAGAGATTCTTTTATTTCTTAGTAATCCATAAACCTCAGAAATTCTAGCATTAAGTTCAAAAGATAAATGTAAATAAATCATAAACATTAATTCATCCCAGTCATCTACAGCACCCATTTTATTTAACATTTGAGTTAAATTGGTAATCTGTTCGAAATTAGGTTTAGAGGTATTACTTAATATTCTTTTATAAAATTCGTAAACATGTGTTAATTCATGAAAGAAAATAGATTCTGCATATGGTTTTATTTCAGAACTGTAAAGCTCTATAAAACTACCATTTTCATAGGAAGACTCAGGAATATTTATTTGGATATTAATTGTGCCACCTACTAACAAAGGTAAGGTTCTACCATCATCAAAGGTTGCGTCCACCATATCAGTTTCACTAGTATCAAAAGAAGCCGCGTCAATATAATCATCTCCTGTTTCTATATTTTCATCAGGGACTACTACTAATTTTAGGTTTAATTGTGGTTCAGCTAGTGGAAAATCTAAAAATTTATCATTCATACTATTCCACCCTAAAGAAACTGCTTTTTCTTGGATATCATCACCATTAAAAAATACTTCTTTATCATCAGAAGATAATAACATTAATAAACCATCATTAACTATAGAAGAAAAAGTATCAACCCAAAACTCAACGGATTTAGGCACACCTAATGCTTCTTTAATTAATCTCTTAGATTGTTTTTTTGTTATTATTAGCTTCACGGCTTATAAATATCCATCGACTATTGTTTCTCAATTAGTTTAAATTTTTCAGTATTTTTATTATAACTCAATGTATAAGAGTTATTTTCTTTAATTGTATTTTTAAGTATTTGTGCGGCAATAAAATCTTCTACTTCTGATTGTATGGCCCTTTTAAGTGGACGAGCACCAAACTTATCATCATGACCAATAACACAAATATGGCCTACAACAGAGGGACCAAATTTAATAGTGTAACCTTTTTCCGTCAATCTAGCGGTTAGGTGAGATAACTCTATTTTTACGATTTTCTTAATGCCAACTTTATCTAATGGCTCAAAAATAATGATGTCATCTAGTCTATTTAGAAATTCTGGGTTAAAAGTGTTTTTTAAAGATTTTGAAATTATACTTCTAACCCTTTCTTTATCCGTTCGTTGGGAAGCTTTAGTAGTAAACCCTAAACCATTACTAAAATCCTGAGCATTTCTAACCCCAATATTTGAAGTCATCATAATTAAAGTATTTTTAAAATTAATTTTTCTTCCAGATGCATCGGTCACATAACCATCATCTAGAATTTGTAAAAGAATATTAAATATATCACGATGACCTTTTTCTATCTCATCAAAAAGAATTAAAGAATATGGGTTTTGCCTTACTTTTTCAGTAAATTGCCCACCTTCATTATATCCAACATAACCTGGAGGGGAACCAATTAGTCTAGACACAGAATGTTTTTCTTGATATTCCGACATATCTACTCTAATCATAGATTCTTCTGACCCAAACATAAGTTCTGCTAGTTTTTTAGCTAGGTGGGTTTTTCCTACACCAGTAGGGCCTAAACAAATAAATGACCCGATAGGTTTATTTAATTCTTTAATTCCTACTGAATTTCTTCTAATTGATTTTACTATAGTGTTTATTGCTTCGTCTTGTCCTATTACAGATTTCTTTAAATGCTTATCTAAATTTAATAAATTCTTTTTTTGGTTTTGATTCATCCTACTTAAGGGGATTTTAGTGATTTTAGAAACTACATACATGACATTATCCACAGTCACCTCAATTTTATTGAGTGATTGTTTGCGGTCCCACTTTTTTGTTAAATCTTCTAATTTTTTAGTTAATTTACGTTCATCATCTCTTAAATCTGCTGCTTTCTCATAATTTTGACTTTTAACCACTGAAATTTTTTCTTGTTTTAAAGAATTTATATCATTTTTGAGAGTTTCTATATATTTTGGTGTTTTAATATCTATTTGTACCATTGACCCCACCTCATCCATAACATCTATAGCTTTATCTGGAAACGCTCTATCATTTATATATCTATCTGCTAATTTAACACATAATTCTATACATTCTTCACTATAGATTACATTATGATGGTCCTCATAAACGTATTTTATACTATTAAGAATTTTTATAGTCTCCTCTAATGAAGGAGCATCAATAGTAACTTTTTGAAAACGCCTTTCTAAAGCACCATCTCGCTCAATCTTTTCTCTATATTCATCTAAAGTCGTGGCACCAATACATTGAAGCTCTCCTCTGGATAAAGGCGGTTTAAAGATATTTGCAGCATCTAAATTTCCTGATGAATTTCCAGTACCAACAACAGTATGAATCTCATCAATAAAAATAATAACATCTTTATTTTCTCTTAATTCATCTATAATTGCTTTCATCCTCTCTTCAAACTGACCTCTATATTTGGTACCAGCAACAAGAGATGATAATTCTAATAACACAATTCTTTTATTTAAAAGTTTTCTTGGACATTCACCTGTATGTATCATTGTAGCCAACATTTCGACTACTGATGTTTTTCCTGCTCCAGCTTCCCCAATTAAAACAGGGTTATTTTTTTTACGTCTCGCCAATATCTGAACAATTCTTTTAACTTCATCATCGCGCCCTACTACAGGGTCCAATTCACCTAAGGACGCTAAATGAGTTAGGTCTCTTGAGAAATTATCTAATATAGGGGTCCCACTTTCACTAGGTGGGCGTTTCTGTGGTTCTTTACGACCACTTATTTCATCCATTTCTGAATCTGCACTAAAATCTATCATATTTTTTTATTTAAATTTAATATATTTGTTTAAAATAATCAATACCTGACAAAGTGTCATTACATTTTGACAGGTTGACATCGGAATACTTATTTATTACCTTTGGTACAGTAATTGTACTATAAAAGTAGTGAAAGTAATTTCATAAACAAATAAAATAAACAAATAAAATAAAAAAAAATGACAAAAGTAATTGGAATTGATTTAGGAACAACAAATTCGTGTGTTTCGGTGGTTGAAGCGGGGTCTCCCGAAATAATTGTTAATTCAGAAGGTAAAAGAACCACCCCTTCTGTAGTATCCTATAAAAATGGAGATAGAATGGTTGGTGACCCAGCAAAACGACAAGCGGTAAGTAACCCTAAAAATACCATTTATTCTGTAAAAAGATTTATAGGTAGTAAATTTAGTGAGATAAGTAAGGAAGCTAAAAAAATGTCTTACAGTATTAGTAAGGGAGCTAAAGATATCGTCACAATCAAAGTTGGAGATAACTCATATGTTCCACAAGAAATTTCTGCAGTAGTTTTACAAAATCTTAAAAAAACAGCAGAAGATTATTTAGGAACAAAAGTAACGGAAGCTGTAATAACCGTTCCAGCATATTTTAATGACGAACAAAGAAAGGCTACAAAAGAAGCTGGAGAAATTGCGGGACTAAAAGTACTTAGGATAATTAATGAACCCACAGCCGCAGCGTTAGCATATGGAATGGATAAGAAAAATAAAGATATGACTGTCGCAGTTTATGACTTAGGTGGTGGTACATTTGATATATCTATATTAGAATTGGGTGATGGGGTTTTCGAAGTTAAATCAACAAATGGTGATACCCATCTAGGTGGTGATAACTTTGATGAGAAAATTATTGATTGGTTAGTTGAAGAATTCAAGTCTGAACAAGGTATGGACTTAAGTAAAGACCCAGCAGCGTTACAAAGACTAAGAGAATCAGCAGAAAAAGCAAAAGTAGAACTCTCAAATTCTACTACAACAGAGATAAATTTACCTTATATTACAGCAGACCAAAGTGGGCCAAAACATTTAGTACGTACACTATCCAGAGCTAAATTTGAATCAATGGTAGAAGAGTTAGTTAAGAAAAGTTTAACCCCATGTAGAAAAGCTATTAAAGACGCTGGAATAAAAGTAACCGAGATTGACGAAATATTATTAGTTGGTGGGTCAACGAGAATCCCAATAGTACAACAAGCAGTAGAAAAACTATTCAAGAAAAAACCCTCTAAAGGGGTAAATCCAGATGAAGTTGTAGCTATGGGAGCAGCAATACAAGGTGGTGTATTAGTAGGAGACGTTACTGACGTTTTACTATTAGACGTTACCCCACTTTCTTTAGGTATTGAAACTATGGGAGCAGTAATGACAAAATTAATTGATTCAAACACGACTATACCTACTTCTAAATCACAAGTTTTTTCTACAGCAGTAGATAATCAACCAGCAGTAGATATTCATGTTTTACAAGGAGAAAGACCAATGGCTGGAGATAATAGAACATTAGGTAGATTTCAGTTAACAGACATTCCACCATCACCAAGAGGAATTCCACAGATTGAAGTTACGTTTGATATTGACGCAAATGGTATTATTGATGTTAAAGCTTTAGATAAGGGTACTGGAAAACAACAAAATATTAAAATTGAATCTGGGAGTAGTTTATCCGACGAAGAAATCGATAGAATGAAAAAAGAAGCTGAAGCTAATTCAGTAGAAGACAATAAGAAAAAAGAAAAGGTAGAGAAATTAAATAAAGCAGACGCTTTAATGTTCCAAACCGAAAAACAAATTAAGGATATGAGTGATAAACTAGATGATAATGATAAATCTAGATTAGAAAATAATATTAAAGAGTTAAGGGAAGTCTGTGAGTCAGAAGATATGGATGGGGTAGAAGAATTAACCGAGAAACTTAATAGTACTTGGCAAGAAATCAGTACAAAATTATACGAAGAGACTGAAACAGAAGAACCAGTTCAGGATAACTCAAATGAAGCAACAGATGTTGAATTTGAAGAAGTAAAGTAAATTAATTTAATGAAAGGAAATCAAAAAGGTTTCCTTTCAGTATTATTATTTATAAATTTAAAAAAAATATTATGTTTAAATTATACACAAACCCAAGTTGTCACTATTGTCATAGAATAAAAGAAGCTTTAAATAGTGCAAACATACAATATGAAGAAATAGTAGCACAAGATAATCAAGATGAATGGAATGAATTAGTAAGAATTACTGGAATAGGAATGACGCCTTGTATAGTAATGCAAGAAGAGATTTGGTTACCTAATAGAGATTTTAGAACACCAGAAGAATTAATAGGAAAAGTTAACCACTTCAAGGACAATCCAATGAGAGCCTTAAAATTTGAAGAAAGACTAGACCAATTACATAACACTGTTAAAAATTTAACTTTATTACTTAATCAAATGAATGGTACCATTCAAGCAATTAACGGAAAAGTAGAAGCTGTACCACCTATAAATAATGGACCAACACAACCACAGGTACAACAAGCACAGCCACAATAAATGGGTATTAAGAAAGAAAAGATTGTAGGAAAACTTATTATAAATGAGTACAACTCCTCAAATTTAAAGCGTTCAGAATATAATACACAAACTAGTGAGTTAATGGTTGAATTTAAAAAGGGAGGAAAATATTCTTATGAAAAAGTACCGATTAGTATTTTTACTAAAATGAGAATGGCAGAAAGCCAAGGGTCCTACTTTTCTAAAAATATATCCAAGAACTATAAATATAAAAAGATGTCATAGACTTTTTTTATCTATATTTATAATATATGGAAAGTTCTAACAAAAATATTATTAGTAGTTTTAAGGTGCAAGAAGAACTTAATCCTGATATTTGGTATTCAGATGGTGAAAACTATAAAATGAAGCCAGAGGTCAGGATTTCTTTATTGGGCATTGTTGAAAATTATATAGAGTTTGTAGATATAGAACTTGATATAGATGATGTTACTTTAACTGGTTCACTATCAAATTTCAACTGGTCTCAATTCTCAGACGCTGATTTACACATCTTAATGGATTTTGACTCCCAATCCGACCCCTTATTAAAAAAGTATTTAGATAGTAGAAGAATGATTTGGAATTCTTTGAGGGCTATCACTGTTAAAGGATTTGATGTAGAAATTTATGTGCAAGATAATAGTGAAGAGCATTTTGCAAGTGGGGTATACTCTGTTCTATATAATGAATGGATTGTAGAACCGAATAAAGAAGAAGTACATATAGATTCTAAAAAAATTCTTAGTAAAGCTAAAAACTGGATGAACCAAATAGACCGGTTCGAAGTAGACGCAAAAAGAGAAGACCCTGACGCTGTTTTAAAGAACATTGAAAAGTTTAAAAACAAGATGAAAAAATATAGAGGAAGTGGTTTAGAAGATAAAGGTGAATATTCTTATGAAAACCTTACATTTAAGTTTTTACGTCGAAATGAGTACTTAAAAAAATTAAATGACGTTAGAAATTACCTTATAGATAAAAATCTTACATTAGAAGAAAATGTTTCTACTATTTAAGTATATTTATTAATAAATAATAATTAATTATGTCAGGCAATTACGGAGGAAGTTCCATCCCAACCACACCTATTGGAGGCACTACGCTTTATGATAGTAGAGCCACCGCTTATAAAAATTGGGCGTGTACTACTATAGTAGCTAGTGCAGGCACAGCGACATTCACTATAGGTGGAGTAAGTTATAGTTTAGACCAAGAAGGTGCAAGTATTGATTTATTGGTGAAACCAGGTCAGTTAACAGCAGCTCCTGTTGGGGTATATTTTTTATGTTATGATTGTTCATGTAACTCACCAATGACTGGTATAACTGATGCTTCAGTAAGTGTGTATTATTCAGGTGGAACAGCATCTTTTGCACCAACATTTATTGGTGGAGGAAATTTAAATAATTAAAATAAAATAAAATTAAAACAAAATAAAATGGGAAGACTAAAACCTATAGGAAGTGAAAAATTAAAAGGAGACGATAAGATTAAAAGAATCATGGAAATCGCTCGTTACGGAGAAGTAACTAAAAATGATGAGTATCATGTAGAAACTAATTCCTTTAGTAAGAAAGCTGCTGATGGAAATACTTACGCTATAATTTACGAAAAAGATGGATATTATTTAAAATGCGGAATTACTGAGTCAGAACTAGATTACGTTAGTGGTTTTATGAATAAGAAAAAAGACCGTTTTAAAAGTTATTCGTCAGCTCTTAAAAGAATGAATCTAATCTTTAAACCTCTTAATGAAGAATATAACGAGGGAATGGGAGATGGTATGTATGATGAAGAAATGGACGAACAAGAAAAATTTGTTTTAAATGTTCCAGATGAAGGTGGTGATGAAGAAATAGATATGGATATGGGAGACGATATGGGAGATGAAGAAATAGATATGGATATGGAAGACGATATGGGAGATGAAGAAATAGATGTTGATGTTGATGTTGAAGACGAAATGGGAGGAGAAGAAGACATGGAAGGATTTATGAAATCCATTCAAAAACTAACCGGTAAATTAGGCCAAAAACTTCGTGATGTAGAAGAAGAAATGGGAAGTGCAGATATTAAATATGTATTAAATTCTATTATTTCTGCTGTGGAATTAGAAAATTTAGATGATGAGGATAGAGAGGATGTTTTAGATAGATTTGAAGAAGATGAGGAAGCTGCTTATGGTGATGAAGAAGAAATGGATGTAGATGTAGATATTGAAGATGAGATGGGTGGTGAAGATATGGAGATGGGAGATGAAGAAATGGATGTTGATGTTGAAGACGAAGAGGAATTAGCAATGGAATCATTAAAAAATAGAATAGGTAATCTTTTGGAAGCTTATATCGAAAAAAAAAATACAGTAGAAACGCCTAAAAAATCACCTAAAGAGTATTTAGAGTCACGACTTAGTAAAGTAGTAAAAGAAAAACAAATAGTTGAAAATACAAATACTATAGAACAAGAATTAGGGGCTAAAAAAATTATTAAAGAAAATAAAGAATTTAAAGTAGAAGGTAAAACAAAAAAAGGTGAGGTAATATTATCATCACCAGAAAAAAAAGTAATAGTAAAAAAAGACGGGAATATAAAATAATATGAAACTTTTATTTATAAATGAGCTCGGCCCAAACTACAAGAATGAGAACATTTATGAATTTATATTTGGTAGTGAGACAGAAGAATTATGGGGAGAAGATTGGGATACAATACCAGCACATGGAAAACCCGGACCTCCAGAATTAAAATATATTAAAATGGTAGGAGTACTGAACAACACCAGTATTAAATTGGACCTAGTCCAAAACTCCGATTATTTTAGTATGGAACACGCTCTAGATAATGTAATAGCTTTAGGGTGGGAAACTTATGAAGATGAATATGAGAATGACGAAGAGGAAAGATTAGTTTTTCATTTTGGGGATGAATTAGAAAAAGTTAAAGATAAATTATATTCCAGAGATATAATATTAAAATTTGATAAAAAATTCGAGCATGTCAGACAACAGAAAACAACTAATTAAAAAATTTATAAATGAAGGGTTCACACATAGGACCCTATCTTTATTTTCAGACCAACAATTAACAACATTAGGAAAAAAATTATTCACAGAAACTTTAAAAGACGATGAAAAGTTATTAAACCAACAGTTGGCTGCCAATTTGCGAGCCCAAGCAGATGAAACAGAGGTGGATGAGGAAGTTAGTGAAGAAATAAAAAATATAGAAACCGACGATACGGGAAATCCTGATGCTGAGATAGACGGGGTACCATTATTAGTAGAATTACCCAAAGAAGTAGAAGAAGACTTTGCTTCTAAAGCTCAACAAAAATACCTTTATGCTGTTAATCCGGCAGCAGCTGAAAAATTAGCATCCAAAATGACCCCACAAGATTACAAAAACTTACCAGAGTATGTTAACGAACAAAAAGCATTAGAAGATTGGATATTAGATTTAGTTGAGTCTAAACAAAAACCAGAAATCACTAAAGCAAATTTCATAAAAACAATACAAGAACATACAGGATGTGGTGATGTTTCAGATTCAGATGACCCGTATACAATAGGTACTGAAGACCAAAAAGATTCATTTGCCAATGTTGTAGAAATAGCTAGAGAAATGGTACCACCAATGAATGTAGAGGTTGATGGGTTTGATGATGATGGCCATTTAAATGGTTATTTACAAGCCCCAGAAAGTGAACAAGTGATTGAGTTAAATATTTGCCCTGCTGGTAATATAAAATTAGATGGAAACCCACTGGGGAGTATGGAGTTAAGTGAAACGGACAGAGACGATGAAGGAGAATATATTGGAGCACCAGAAGCAACTACTGCCCCACCACCATTAAAAACCCCAACCATAGCACCAAGTAGACCAGGGGAGAAAAAAAGAAGAGGGCCATTCGAAAGACCAAAAACCACACCAAAACCTAAAGCAAAAAATAAAAGTACATTACCAGATTGGTTAACTTCTACAAATTTGGGTAAAGCTCTAACCCAACATGGCTAAGAAAAAATTACATGAAGCACCCCCAATAGACTATGGTGATAGAAGTGAAAGAATGTCTCCTGACATTGAACAAAAGTTACGTTCACAAGAACACCCATTAGGTGGGCACCAAGCATTTCCAGATGTAGACAAAGACGGTATTCCAGATAACTTCGAGGAGTTAATGGCCTCACAAAGATTTCAAGATGTGGTACAAAAAGTAAAAGACGCTACAGGTGTGGAGAATATAGACCCACAAACTTTAATGTCGTTACAACCAATGTTAATGCAAGCAGCACAAAGAGTAATGCAGATTGAATCACAGAATAAACAAGTTCTAGAAGATTTAGCTGTAGAACTAGTTGTTGGTGAGATGGGTATCCCAGAAGGTGATTTACAATTTGACGCCAAGTTGGAAAAACCAACAACAGAAGGTATGCAGACAAAGCCTAAAGAAAAAAAGAAAAAGAAGGAGTTAGAATTTCCCAATTTTGAAATGGAAGATGAAGCTGCTAAGAGACTACAAAAATTAGATTTAGAGAAACAAAAAAGAAGATTTATAAATTCCCTAATACAAGGTTCTTCAAAAAAAGCTCATTATATGTATCATTTAATTCGAGAAAAATTAGATGAAATTGACCCAGATTTAGTGGGGTTATACTCTATAGTAATGTCAGTTAATGATTTACTTTATTGGGTAATGCCGGATATGGAAGGTATGATTGGTGGTGGTGGAGCCGAACAAGCAATGGCTGGTAAAGAAGAACTAGATTTAAAAACAGACCCACCAACGATTAAAGCAAAAGGTTTAATGTTTCCTATTTTAGTTCATGAACTATATAAAGGTGTTATGGAATATGTTTCTGCTCACGGACTACCATCAGACCCAGATATGGCAGAAGAAGTGATTGGGATGGAGGATACCCTCCCAGCAGAAGTGTGGGATTTAAGACTAGGTCCTATAATTTGGGAAAAGTTCCTTGAAGTATACCCAGACAATTTCTTTGATGTAGACGAACAGAAAAGAATCAAGAATTATTTTTATTATAAATTTGTAAAATTAGAAGCAGAAGAATTCTTAACTTTAGCTAAAGAAATACTTTCCGGCACCCAAAAAGGTAAAGATACAGTAAAACAAATGATTGATGATATAGTCAAACAACTTAAAGATGAAGATTATGAAGATGTTTCCGGAGAAATATCAGAACCTACAGATTTAGGGGTAGACCTTCCTCCCCTCCCAGAGCCAGAAGGCGAATTAGATATGGATACGATACTAGATAAAATAAATAAAAGTGGTATGGATTCATTAACTCAAGCAGAAAAAGACTTTTTATACAACTTGTAAAAGGTTAATAATTTTCCGATATTTATAGCATATGGACAAACAAGAGTTAATACAGGAATATGCGAAGTGCTTACAAGACACTAATTATGCCATTAAAACTTATTTAGAAACTTACGACAATACTCAATCTAGGTATGTTCCTTTTATATTATTTCCAGAACAGGAAATGATGTTAACTAATTTTGAAAAATATAATGATAATATAGTAAAAAAGTATAGACAAGCAGGAGTATCCACAGCAACTGCAGCATGGATTTCTAAGAATCTTCAGTTCGCTTCAAAAACACGACCTGAAAAAGTTCTTATAATTGCTAATAAATTAGATACAGCTCAAGAATTTGCCAATAAAGTTAGAGGGTTTTTAAATCAATGGCCCGATTGGATTAAGGTAGGATTTTCCAAAGACAAAGATTCACAAAAACATTTTAAATTAAATAATGGTTGTGAGATAAAAGCTGTTGCGACCTCAGTAGATGCTTTAAGAGGATACACCCCAACGACATTAATATTTGATGAAGCAGCGTATATTGAAGCTGGTGATGATTTTTGGGCAGCGTGTATGGCATCCCTATCTACGGGAGGTAAAGTTATAGTTATATCTACCCCAAATGGGTATGATAAAATTTATTATGAAATCTATGAACAAGCGGTAAAAGGTCTTAACAGCTTTGTTATATCAGAATTACATTGGCAAAAGGACCCTAGGTTCACCAAAGACATTTTTTGGGTTAAGACAAATGATATTGTACATTTTTTATTAAATATGGAAGATTATAATGAGGATGAATTTGTGCATGAAAAACGTTTAGATAGATTCGATGAATTAGTCCAAAATGGGTATAAACCATGTTCTTCTTGGTTTGAGAATATGGTAAAAAAACTTAAATATGATAGAAGAAAAATACAACAAGAGTTAGAAAGTGCTTTCTTAGGTTCTGGAGATAATGTAGTACCAGTTGAGACAATAGAAAAAATAAAAAATGAATATATTAGAGAACCAGAAAATATGTTTGTTGGAAATCAAATGTGGATATGGGAAAAACCAATTAAAGGTCATAGATATATTTTAGGGTGTGATGTAAGTAGGGGAGATTCCGAAGATTTCACTTCAATAGTCATAATTGATTTTGATGATAGATGCCAAGTTGCAGAATATCTAGGCAAAATACCCCCAGATTTAGCAGCTGATATAATATATAAATGGGGTAGTATGTATAATGCATATGTGGTAACAGATATAACTGGTGGTATGGGTGTCGCAACTTCTAGAAAATTACAAGAGTTAGGATATAAAGATTTGTATGTAGAAGGGACTAACACCGCGGATAAGTGGAAATATAATCCTAATTCAGTTACTAAAGTTCCTGGAATTGCATTTAATAATAAACGTGTACAAATAATTTCTTCTTTTGAAGAGGCTTTAAGGCATAAATTTATTGTTAGGTCTAAAAGGTTATTAAATGAAATGCATACATTTGTATATCTAAATGGTAGACCAAATCACATGAAAGGAAAACATGATGATTTAATTATGGCATTAGCCATGGCTTTATATGTTGGTGAACATTCATTTACAGATTTACATAAAGCTGATAATTTAACAAAAGCCATGTTAGAAAGTTGGACTACTAGTGACACTATAACAACATCGGAACCAGAACATAGGAGACCGCAACAGAATCAAGGCATATTTGGCCATCCTGGAAACCATAATAATGATATGAAACAATTATATAAAGATAACGCGTGGTTATTTGGGAAATTCCGATAGGAAATAATTTACTATTTATAATATAATCAGTATTATTAAACAATATGGCAAACTTAACAATATACCAAAGGCTCGCTAAATTATTTGGCCCCGCGGGACCAACAGCACCTGAACCTACGTATCAAAAATTTAAATTAGGGTCTCAAGATATCTTAAAAACAGATTCTAAAACTGAATTTGAAAAGGAAAAATTACAAATTCAACAGTCCCTATACTTAGCCAATCAATGGCAAAAAATAGATAACGAATTATATACTAAATCAATATATTATGAACCAACAAGATTGGCATCATATTATGATTATGAATCTATGGAGTTTACACCTGAAATTTCAGCAGCATTAGATATATATGCGGAAGAAGCAACAACCCCATCTGAAAAAGGTTATGTATTAACTTTATATTCAGAATCTACTAGAATTAAATCTATTTTAGGTGATTTATTTAATAATGTTTTAGATATCACTACAAATTTACCGATGTGGATACGTAATACATGTAAATATGGTGATAATTTTGTGTATCTTAAAATTGACCCAGAAAAAGGAATTATAGGGTGTAATCAACTGCCAAATTTGGAAATGGAAAGAAGTGAGGGTCACAGCTATTTAAATCAAATAAGTAATGATGACCCAAAGGCTCATCAAGTAGAATTTAAATGGAGAGAAAAAGAACTTAAATTTAATTCATGGGAAATTGCTCATTTCAGATTATTAGGTGATGATAGAAGATTGCCTTATGGTACTTCTATGTTAGAGAAGTGTAGAAGAATTTGGAAACAATTACTTTTAGCGGAAGACGCTATGCTAGTATATAGAACCTCTAGAGCACCAGAAAGAAGAGTATTTAAAGTATTTGTTGGAAATATGGATGATAAAGATGTGGAAGCTTATATCCAAAAAGTAGCAAATAAATTTAAAAGGGACCCAGTAGTAGACCCACAGAATGGTAATGTTGATTTAAGAATGAATCAGATGGCAGTAGACCAAGATTATTTTATTCCCGTAAGAGACCCGGCAGCAGCAAGTCCTATAGATACTTTACCTGGAGCTACTAATTTGAGTGAAATAGCGGATATAGAATATATACAGAAAAAATTACTTGCAGCTCTTAGAATACCTAAAGCATTTTTAGGTTTTGAAGAAGTAGTAGGGGAAGGTAAAAATCTAGCATTATTAGATATTAGATTTGCCCGAACAATAAATCGAATCCAAAAAGCTATAGTACAAGAATTAAATAAAATAGCTATTATCCATTTATATGTGTTAGGGTTTGAAGACGAATTAGAAAATTTTTCTTTAGGACTAACAAATCCATCAACTCAAGCAGAGTTATTAAAACTTGAACAATGGCAAACTAAAATCACTCTTTATAAAGATGCAGTGGGGGACCCAGGAAGTGGGATTGCTCCTGTTTCAGCTACGTGGGCTAAGAAGTTTATATTAGGTATGAGTGATGAAGAAATTAAATTAGATTTACAACAACAGCGATTTGAAAAAGCTTTAGCTGGTGAGTTAGAAACCACCAAAGAAGTTATTAAGAAAACAGGACTATTCAACACAGTAGATAAATTATATGGTGAACCACCAACAGCAGAAGGGGGCGATACAGGGGAAACACCTGGTGAAGAACCAGGTTTAGACGCTGGTAGTGAAGCTGAACCAGCATTTGATATGGGTGGCCCTGAAGAAGAAGCACCAGGAGCGGGTGAAGAAGTTACAGAACCAGTACCAGCAGCTGAAGAATTTAATAAAGAAAAAGGTTTACCATTATTAATGGAAAAAAAGGGATTGTCAATAGATGGCTTAGATGAGGCAGTTAATAAAACTAAAAATAATATTGAAACTATAAATGAAGAAGTAGAGTCATTATTAGAAGATTAACTATATTTATTATAAAATACATTTATGAAAAGTTTCGGCCACTATAAAAATAATATAGACAGTATTTTAGAGAATTCATTTAGAGATAGCAGTAAGTTTAAAAAGAATTTATCTGTTATTATGGGTTCTATGAAGTATTCTAAAGTATTAAGAGAATTTTTTACTTTATATAATGAAATAGAAAGTAATTATGTGGATAATCAAGAAGAAGCCACAGAATACATCAATGAGTCTATAAATTATCTAAGAACTAATAAAAACAAATTAACCAAAGTACTTCCTATTATTAATAAGATTATATCTGACAGAAAAGAATTATGCGGTAAAAAATCTAATAAAATATATGAAAATATAGATAATATAGTATTCAATGACAGTATCACAAATTTAGAAAATGTAAGTAAATCAAAAAAGTTTCTAAGTGAAAATATGTTAAAAACTAAAAAACCATCAGGTAAAATTAAAAACCCAAAGATACTTTCTCATGTAATATCTAAGAAATATGGAGAAGCTTATAATAAATCATTAACAGAAAATCAACAAAATATCCTAAAGAATACTTTATTAATGACAGAAGACATCTTAAATAACGAATTTAATAATGTTAAAGAAGTTACATTAAATAAAATTAATTTTTTATTAAAAGAGTCAAAAGATGATAGTCTTTCAGCTAGATTAGTTGAAGTAAAAAATGAAATAAAAGGATTAAATTCCACCAAAAAATCATATATTAGGGTTAGGAGCCTCCTAGAGGACTTGAACTAAATGTAGCTATTTTTTATATTTAATTATAAAAAATAATTAACATGATAAAGCAAGGCAGAGAAATAAATACTAAAATTTCTGATGTATTTAAAACATCTTATGGTACTGTCGATGTGTCGTCTTTAAAATCCGTATACTTAAACCTATCAAGTTGGGCAGAACCACTTGAAGATGCACTTAATTGGGAAAAACCCATAAAAAAAGTTAAAGGAGAGATAAAACATGTAGTCCATAATGAGTTAATTACTACACCCTTTAAGGACAAAACTATTGTAGATTTAGATTTAAGAGCAAGCGGCATAAAAAAAGGTAAAAGAAGTTTTTTAAAATGTGAGGTAACATTATTCTTTAAAGAGTTAAAATATAAAGATATTAAAGTGCCTTCTATATCCGAATCAATTAATCAAATTACAGATAAAATTATAAACAAAACATTACTAACCTCTAAGGTATTTAAATTTCATAAATCTAAAAAATAACCTTCGTTTTTTTTATTTATATCCACTATTTATTAAAAAAGAACATTATGAGAGTATTAGAAGCTAGAGAGATAGGTCATGGAATATTAGTAGAACATGATGGGCATATAAAACCAGATGACAACACCAATATGTTGAGAGAAATGGCAAAAGATGATTTTGGTGGAGAAATTTATATGAATGCTATTTTACAGAAATACGATACCCCAAATAGAAACGGCAGAATTTATCCTGAAAAGATTTTAAGAAGAGAGAATGATAGATACCAAGAAGTCATTAAAAAAGGGGGTGCTATTTCAGAATTAAATCACCCAGAATCTTCATTAATAGACCTTGATAGAGCTTCTCATATTATTACGGAAACATGGTGGGAAGGTAATAGATTAATAGGTAAATTAAAATTATTAACTTCACCAGCTTACTTAAGAGAAGGAGTTATCTCTTGTGTAGGAGATATGGCTGCTAATCTTCTTAGACAAGGAGTTACTTTAGGGATTTCTTCGAGAGGTGTTGGGTCTTTAACTAAAAATGGAGAACATAATGAAGTACAAGATGATTTTGAATTAATATGTTTTGATTTGGTCTCTTCACCATCAACTCCAGGCTCTTATTTATTTAAAGAAGATGAAACTGCTGACAGCGTGGATGAACCAACCGAAGTAGTAGAATCCTCAAATTCTGAAGGATTAAATAAATCATTATCCATGATGTCTAAATTAGATAATTTCCTAAATAGATAATTTCCCTATTAAAAACCCTCTAAGTGGGGATTTTTTACATTACCAATATATTTATAATAAAACCATTTGCTTTATGCAGGATGGTTTATTAATAAACTTTTAAAAAAAATAAAACGTGAGTGAATCAATTTTAGAAAAAGCGTTGCTCGAGGCTGAACAGTTGGAAGAAACTATGAAGTCTAATGCAAAAGAAATACTTTCTTCGACAATGAAGGAAGAAATTCATGAATTAGTAAAAGAATCGTTAAACGAAAACGATTACCTGAAGGAGCAAAAAGAAGAAGTTGATGTTTTAGATATAGATGATGAAATAGAAGGTGAAGAACTTGATATGGATTTAACTATACCTGATGACATTGAACTTGATATTGAGGACGAGACCGAAGACGATGAAGTAACTATGGAACTGCCGCCTCTAGACTTAACATTAGCATCCGATGCTGAAGTATTGAAAGTGTTTAAAGCAATGGGAGACGAAGACGGAATTATCATCCAACAAGATGATGATGAAATCGAGTTAACCGATACCACAACCGATGCCGAATACATCATTAAATTAGAAGAAAGTAAAAAAACAAAAACAATGAAAAAATCAATTAAAGAAGACGAAGACATGAATGAAATGGACAAACTTGAAGTAGCTGAAGATGAAGAAGTTGTTTATGAGATTGAACTTTCTGAAGATGAAGATAATGAAGATGAAGATGATAGTGGTGATGAAGTAGCCGAAGAGGAAGTGACTGAACGTGCTAAATATGGAGGAAATAAAGGTGATGAGAGAAAATCGGAGCCTGATTTTGAAATGACAGAGCGTGCAAAATATGGAGGAAATAAAGGTGATGAGAGAAAATCTGAACCTGATTTTGAAATGAAAGAGCGTGCGAAGTACGGAGGAAATAAAGGAGACGAAAGAAAATCGGAGCCTGATTTCGAAATGAAAGAAGCTTCCAGAACTTTAGGGTTCGGAAGAGAATCTGGTGGTAAACACAAACCTTCTGGTATTAGAAAAGCTATTACTAACAACCGGAATCTTGGTGAAAGTCGTATTAGAAAGTCCTACAATCTTCTTAAAGAAGAGGTAGAAACTTTAAAAATTAAAAATGCTGATTATAGAAAAGCATTGACAACTTTTAAAGATAAACTGAATGAAGTGGCTGTGTTTAATTCAAATTTAGCTTACGTAACACGTTTATTCACTGAACATTCAACTACCAAACGGGAAAAAATCAACATTTTGAAGAGATTTGATAACATCGAGTCATTAAAATCTTCAAAAGGGTTGTATAAGGTAATCAAAGAAGAACTTTCTCAGGATGTAGCTAAACCTACAAAAAGAATTTCTGAGGTTGTGGAACAAAAAATTACTAAATCACCTACTAGTGGAGGTAAATTATTGGAATCAAAAATTTACGAAAACCCACAATTTAGTAGGATGAAAGACTTAATGTCTAAAATAAAATAAACGCTTTTTAAAAAAATAAAAAAATTATGGGAGCACTATTAGAATCAGGTATGGTTGGTAACATTGGGTTAAAACACCTTAAAGTTATCAAAGAAGATACCTTAAACAAATGGAATAGTCTTGGTTTTCTTGACGGTCTTAAAGGACATGTTAAAGAAAATATAGCTCAACTATATGAAAATCAAGCAACAAACCTAATCAACGAGGCTACAAGCGCGACTGATTCAGGTTCGTTCGAAACAGTTGTTTTCCCAATTATTAGGAGAGTATTCTCTAAATTATTGGCAAACGATATCGTTTCTGTACAAGCTATGAACTTACCAATTGGTAAATTGTTCTACTTTGTACCTAAAATTGGAGCACAACCAGGTGGAACACATTACGCACCTTATGGAGCACCAGGAGTGGGTGGTGATATACCTGCAACACCAGGAGCATCAACATCAGCAGCTACTATGTCATTATATGATGAGTTTTATGCTGGTAACGCACCACTAGAAGCTACTGACGGTCTTTATGACTACTCAAAAGGTAGTTGGACATCAAGTGCAGCATCAACTACAAATGTAGTTTGGGGCGGAAATCAGTTAAATGATTACGACGCTTTAAATGCATTATCTTCTTGTTCTGAAACAATTGGTATTATACCAAATGGAGGGTCAAGAAGTGTAATAGTAAAATTAGCTGGATTTTATAACGCGGGTGTAGGTAAATTAACTGGCCCTGATGGAAATGAACAAGATAGTGAAGAGTTTTTAGCTTCATTAACTTTAACAAATACAGCTGGTATCTACTGTTGTAACGATTCTGCCGACGCTTTAAGTGGAGGTACTAGACTTTATAATGTGGGTGACGCAATGTTATTCCGTGTTGTTACACAAAAATATGGTTTTGGTATTGTAGACAGAACAGATGTATGTGACTCACAAGGAAATATCTATCTAGAGGTTGATACTTCATGTCCAGCATGTATTGATTGTGGAGAAACAAGTTACCGTTCAATTGACGGATATGTAGGTTCTACAGCAGCTACACAAGCAGTTACAGCAACTTGGAGACAATATGCAACTCTTGAATTTGAAGACCAAATGGGTGAAGTTTCTTTTGACTTACAGGCTGTTACAGTTTCTGTTACTGAAAGAAAATTAAGAGCTCAGTGGTCACCAGAACTTGCACAAGACGTTTCTGCATTCCACAACATTGATGCTGAAGCTGAATTAACAGCTTTATTATCAGAGGAAGTTGCAGCTGAAATCGATAGAGAAATCTTGAGAGACCTTAGAAAAGGTGCAGCATGGACTTTAAGATGGGATTATAATGGATGGAAACGTTTCACAGCAGGTCAAGCTCCATATACTCAAAAAGATTGGAATCAAACATTGATTACTGCGGTTAATCAGTTATCAGCTCAGATTCACAAATCTACATTGAGAGGAGGTGCTAACTGGATTGTATGTTCTTCAGAAGTTTCTGCGATTTTTGATGACTTGGAATATTTCCACGTTTCAAACGCATCGCCAGACCAAGACCAGTACAATATGGGTATTGAGAAAATAGGAACATTATCAGGTAGATTTACTGTATATAGAGACCCTTATTTCCCAGCTAACCAAGTGTTAATTGGTCATAAAGGAACATCTTTATTGGATACTGGATACGTTTACGCACCATATGTACCGTTACAGTTAACTCCAACAATGTATAATCCATTCAACTTTACACCAATCAAAGGTATCATGACTAGATACGCTAAGAAAATGGTGAACAATAGGTTCTATGGAAAAATCACTATTGATGGTGTTAGAACATTTAATGTAAGAGAATTGAAAAGATTCTAGTAACTGAATAAGTTATATATTTAAAAAAGCCCTCTTTATGAGGGCTTTTTTTTATGCCTAGATATTTATAATAAAAACAATATTATGCATTTTCTTAAAAACATGTTAAGTGGTGGAAGTAAAGTCTCTAGTAAAAGAGTTGTAACATTTATATGTCTATTATTTATGTTAATTGGTTATACAGCAAATTTATTTTGGGATTTTACAGTCGACGACAATTTATTCCAATCGCTTCAATGGATTGTAATGGCAGGACTTGGTTTTACAGCTGCAGAAAATTTCTCACCTCAGTATGAGGAAGTTGAAGAACCACAATCACCGTCACACACAACCGTAACTCATGAATATGATTATGTAGATGACGAGGATGACATCTAAAAACAAAAAAACCACTTATTAAGTGGTTTTTTAATATCTATATATTTTTTATTTAATTAACCATGTACTGCGGGAACACTTAAAATTTCTTCACAATCTTTTTCACTTGAACATCTTTTAAATATACCACCTTTTTTGTTATTCCAAATAAACCAACCTTTTCCATCTTTATCTATACAACCATCTCCACCTTCTGACTTTGCACAACCCTTACCTTCTTCTTTAATTAATCTTTTTTTAAGTCTTTTAATTAATTGAGATTCTGTAATACTTTCCCCCATCCAATCTGATTGATTAGTTTGTTTCATCACATTAAGGTCTACTGTTTTATCACCAGTTTGTGATGTGTCATAATTAAATTCTTCTTCTACTTCTTCTTCACCTTCTTCTTCTCCATTTTTGGTGTTAAACTCTCCATGGGCTTCAGTTTCTTCTAATTCTTTATATTTTGAGGTTGGGGTCCCTAACATACCAAAATTAAAACCTGTACCATTACCAATATTTTCTTTAACTAGTTTTTCTATTAAGTCCACTAATTCACTTTCTGTTATTCTTATTTTTTTCATAATTGATTAATTACTTGAAATTTTATTTGTTTTCTATAAATATCTACCTGTTGATTAGAAGTAGCTTTTATATCTAGGTAATATTCATTTGGTATCATCCATCCGGTGTCTAATAGGAAATAATTGTGTGTAAATGACCTATTAACTGAGGTCCAAGGAATCACCTCAACTTGAGTGGTACCTTGGGTTACATATAATCTATATTGCAAATTATCGACTAAAACTTGTTGTTCTACTGTATAAGGAACTCTAGTAGATATGAATATTTTTCTAGTTTCTCCATTAGTTAATTTTTCATCTTCTTTAATACCTGATACGGAATAACCATAAACTTTTGGTTCACCAGCGGTGGAACCAATACTAAATGCATTGTCATAAATTATAAATTCATTTGTTATATTAGGCTGTGGTACACCACTAATAGAAAGATTTGACCATATATCACTATAATATACTGGAGCAGTTTGTGGTAATGATGATATAGTTAAGTTTATATAATATACACCACAAGTTAACTGAGAGGCAGTATAAGTACCAACTGTATTACCATTACAATCCTCAATTGTAACAGTAGGTAGGGAATCAAAACAAATTGGTGTTCCATTATGGTCATAAGCATATAAAAATAAGTTGTTAGGAGTACCAAGATTAAAATTACTTCTATCATCATCAATAACATCATTGTATGTAGTTTCTAAGAAAGGCTCAAAAAATGTTTGAGTATAGCGTGTAAAGAATCCAACAGAATAAGCTTCAGTTAACCCACTAAGATTCTCAAAAGCTGGAATAAACGCAATTCCATAGGTAGTATCAGCAGAACTGGCTGGGGTAGTGATTATACCATTAATTTCAGCATCTAACCATAAACTATTAAAAGATATATTTTCATTACCATTATCAAAATTTTGGGTTGCTAAAACTTGAAAAGACGCTGTATTAGTGTTTAAATAAGTACCAGGAATAGGCCAAGAAGCAAGAGTAGTCGCAGAAAACCAATTACTTGGTCTTTGAGAATAAGTCAAATCAAATTCAGGTGCAAATATACCATCAGGTACCAGATAATCATAACCAACACCTTCATCCCACGAAGTACCACTAACGGCTTTAAATAACATAAGTGTAAATGAAGTAGCACGTCTAGTATCATCTACTAAAATTTTATCATTCATTAAGGTATCATCAAAATTAGAGGTATTTGTCATTTTTAACGTATGACTTAATACATTAACATTAGGAATACAACATGAAGTATATTTTTCTATTAAGTCATCTAGGCCTAGCTCAAAAATAAAGCGACTAAAACCAGTATCATTATTCATTGTAAAACCAGTAAGTCCATCACACGTATGTGCAGATAATCCAGTAAATCTACATTTTTTTGTAACATTTTTACCATAAAATAATTGGGTAACAGGATTTTTAGCGGTATTTACTGTGTTATTAGCAATTAATGTATTATTTTTAGCAAAGTACGACCTATGTATCATTATATTAGTTTTACTATAAATATCTAGTTAATCCGTATATTTTTATTAAGGATAGTTTCTTCAGCTTCTTTGATTAATTTATCTATATCTGATGTAGTGGTGCCATCATGAGCTGTAGGGCATGATGCAACCCCAGGACAAGAATGGGTATGGTTAGCTTGGAAATTAGCCATTTTTTTTAGAAGTTCTAGAAGCCTTTCTCCACGGACGACTGAATTGGTTTTTTTTTCTATATCATCTATAAATTTTGCTTGAGGTATACCGTAGTTTGATGTTAGTGTTATAGCACCATTTAAATCGGTAGTATTATAAGAAAATAAATATATTTTTTCTGCTGCTGCAGTAATAATACCTTCTTGTTCTAGTTTGGGTGGTCCCGGGTTCATTACCTTCACCATTTTAGTTTCTTTCTTAACCTCTCGACTACCATTCGGTCCTTCAAAAGCTAAACCACCTTTTTTTGTTTTTACGCCATCTAAACCTACCATATCTTGCAGAGGTTTTACTATACCTTTCACAGTTATAAATGTAGCAGGTCCAGGCCATATATTAGGTTGTCCTTTATCCATTGTCTGTAGTAAGGGAGCATCAGGTCTAAAAAAGAGAGGATGAGTATTCCCCAAAAAGGCCCCAACATTATTTTGGTTATTTAAATCAACACTACTAGAAAATGTTTTCTTAGCCCAACTTGCTGAAGGTTGTTTTATTACGTTACTCCACTGTTCCTTATCAACATCATTAAGTAAAGCATTTATTTCTCTACCAATCTCTTCAATACTAGGAGCACTAGTAAATGTTATAGTCATTGCCCATTGTTTATCAGTTGGCCCTGTACTGCCCGCTAGAGTACCTACAGGTCGTTCATTAGTCATTCGCATACTCATACAACCACCGCCATTACCTCCAGCTCCTCCACTATCACTATTTACAGGAGGCATTTTCCACACTTTTACAGCACCAGTGAATACGGTAGGCTGTGCACATAGAGCACCTCTATCCATTGAGTATTCAATAAGGGTACTTATAGGTAAATCTTCAGTAGTTGTTTCTGGTTCTTCTTCTTCTATCCTAGTAAGAGTCTGTGGAAAAGTACTTAATTGGATAAATGTTGGTCTTAAATTTTTAGTTGGTTTTGAACTAGCAACAGGGTTTTTAATTAATTTGCCAGAACGAATTATGATTTGTGGGTATGATTCTTCTACATCCTCAGTACTTTCGTCTATAATAGAATTTTCCGCCATCCCTAGAATAATATCAGTATTATTTCTACCATATAAGCCTATATCATCTGGGTGTATAAAACTACCCTTACTTTCTTCAAGCGGAATACTTACAGGATTTATTTTAGGGTCACCAATGGGGACAGCATATGGAGGTAGTGGTTTATTACCTACTCCAGCAGCTGTATGAATTATCCCACTATGGTAGCTATCTAATTCTATACTTCCTGGTTGAGAAATCATAGGACCTATATATTCTAAATTAAGATTTTTTTGTGTTTCCCAAGATATTAATTTTACAGCTTCACCTACTTTAGGTATTACATTAATTGCTAGAGGTAAAAATGATGAAAAGGTATAAGGGTCATCATCCATCCACGGTGTATAAGAAAGAGCAGAACCACCAATTATTAGTTCTCCCTTAGCCGCTAATTTATCATAAAGTTTAATACATTCTTTTGGGTCATCACATTTTGTTTGGGCTGTATTTTCACCTTCTGGTAGTATCGCTCTTATTCTCCCCGCTCTCATAGGGTCAGAATTATTTACACAGGTACCATAAGTAATTAATTTACGTCTAATTATATTTAGAAGTTTGTCGTCGTTCATATTTAGCCCTTTCTTTTTTTCATTTCATCGTTTAAGAGGTTAAATTTACGCTCCGTAGTTTCTATATGATAACTTAATTCTACAATAAGTAATTTTGTTTTTTCAAATTCCTCTTTAAGAGTTTGCATAACATCTAGAATTTCATCATTAGATTTTTCTTTATATTCTTTAAAAAATTCACTCATAATTTTATTTTAAAATACTATCTGTCCTAGTGAACGGTTTAATTAATCCACCCCCAACTGCATTTATTACTTGCCCATTCATTATAACTCCTTGAGCTGCACCATTATCTGTTCTCTCTTCATCCATAGACTGTATTAAAGCAAACTGCGATAACATGAAAAGATTAGGTGACCCATCTGGCATATCGCCTATAGGTATGCCTTGGGATTGAAGTTTATCGATGAGCTTTTCAAAGGCACCTAAAGAACTTGTGCCAGGTCTCAGTCTAGCTGCAGAAACTAAAAATGGTGGAACACCAAAAGGAATATCTGGCATATTAGCAGCCAATGCCGCCAATAATATATTATATATTTCTTTACAACTTGTTGCTTCTTGTAATGCTATGATTAAAGGAAATAATATATCGATTAATTTTTTAATCATACGAATTTTCTTTTTATTCATTTCATCTAACTTTCGTTTAATCAACTCTTTTAGATATCTTAATAATATTTCTTTAACTAAAGCTAAAATTCTTCTAGCTACTTCTGCTAAGAAAGCTTTAACTACTCGTATGATTACTCGTTTAAATATTCTAGCAAACATATCAACTCCTGTTGGTATAGTACCATTTTGATTTAATAGTTGAGCTGTTAATACAATTGGTAATACTGCTTTTGGATTTAAAATGGAATATACTAAAATTTGAGGCAACTTTTTTATTAAATTTTCTTTAAAATCTATTTCTGCTGGTAACGATATAGTACCCAAATCTATTTCAAATCCATGTTTTTTAGCTGACGTACTTGCAAATTGCTGTAACACCAAATCAAATCGTTTCAACTGTTCATCTTTGTTAAATGTTGCTAAAATAGCGTCACATCCTTCATCTAATAATTCATTATCTACTGGAACATCTACAACACCACAACTAAGTAAACTAATAACATTTTCTGATTTCTTTTGAGTTTCAATTTCTATATTTCTCATCTCTTCCGCGGTAAACTCAAAGAAACTATCATCATCATAAAGTTCGGATAATTTATCTACCGCATCTGTAGAGGTATGCATATCCATACCATCACAAGATTCTAACATCTTATTTATTGAAGCCATTAATTTTTGTAGACCCAACAGGTTTTCAATACTAAAGTTCTTATTTCTTACACTCATAAAACCAGTAAGAATTTCCATTAAGGCACCTAAGAAATTTTGTATCTCTATAAGACGAACATTACCAAAATAATCTTTTAAGAATTCTACAAATGTAAATTTTGTCGCACCAGGAACACCAGCTGCAGGAGCGGAACCAGGAGTTTGTGCATTTGGGGTAATCAAATCCACTTTATAATACGGCCATATAGTAAATTGGTTACTCGCGGCTTGAATATCAAATAAAGCCCTTCCACTTCTTCCATATATTGTTTGTCTATTTGAGGGTGCTCCAGGATTGACAAGTGCACCATTATTAAAGGTGATATCTCTTAAAAATCTATTAACTGGGTATGAGGTAGGACCAGGTGGGTAAGAAGTACCCTGTAATCCGAATTGTTCGTACATATACCTCCCAACAGGACTACCAGGGTCGTTAAATAATTGCTTTAGTTGGTCTACTGCAGAAATATTAATAACTATTGGGCCATTTAATCCATCCCCAGCTACAGGTACCAACATAGATAAATCACAATTAAAAGCAGCAATTATTTCTTCGAAAAGGATATCATCAATTTTAGGGATAGTAGCTATAATGGATTCTTTAATAATTTGATTAAGAACTCTTAACCAAACATCTGCAGATACATCTAAATGAAATTTTTCAGCAAAAGATTTTTTAGTTTCCTTATATTTTCCATCTTCAGTTTTATTTTTTTGTCCACGTCTTTTTTTACGTTTTGCCGCACGCATTTTTTTTGCTTTGGCTCCCTTTTTTTCATTAGATTTTTTTTGTTTTAATACTTTAAGTAATTCTAAAAGAAAAGGCAACGGATTACTGGTAATTTCTCTTAATGATTCCAGAGTATTTTTCCAGGCTTCTAAATTCTCTCTATTTTTCTTTTCTTCTGTAGTATCTAAGAAAGCTAAAAGACCTTGAATTTGACCAAATATATCTTTTTGGACCTGTATTGACTCAGACATTACATTTTATATTTTATATTGGTATCATTAGAATCGTCTTCTGCAGATTTATGCAATAATTCATTTATAGACTCTTTAATATCCTCTCCTAATATGGTACCCATTTGAGAATTTTCTAAATTTTTAGAAACTATAGTAGCTAGGAGTTTAGATAATTGTAATTTTTTATCTATAGAGGAATCTATTATTTTTTGTTGTTCTTTTAAAACAGGCCCTATTAAAGCCATATCCGCAGCTTCGTGCATAAAGCCAATCATTTTATTTTGTATACGGATAGCGGTAGTACGTTGCTCTACGCATTCATTATATATTTCTTGCATAAGAGAAACAGCACTTTCGTGGGTTAATTTTATTTGTTTTCTTTTAGGTCTAGGCATACCTATAAATATCTAATTACTTATTTACTAGAGAAACTAGAATATCTTGATAAATGTTTTTATAAGGTTTTAAAGCGGACCTAATCTCTTTAGTAGTGAGACCACTCATTTCACGTAATTGGTATAAAATGATATTCTTATTAAATTTATTACCTTTTCCCGCTATAAAGATAGTTTTATAATTATCAAACACATCGATTAAACAGTACCCAACCTTTTCTTCGTTAATACTTAATCTATTATTAGAAATAAATCCTTTTATTTCAGACACAAGTTTAATAATTATTCCCTCTAATGGTAACTCATCATCATTGAACATAGTATAACTCATATCTTCACGTTGTTCGAGATGATGAGATATATCTTCATAAGAGATTTTTCTATTTCTATCTCTATTGTCTTTCATAATCTGACCCATAAGATAGTTTTTACAGATGGTACCAAAGTACGAATAAGCTTTTTTACCTTTAGCGGGTTTAAATTTTTCCATTTTAGTTACTAAAAATGATAAGGTATCTACATGCATCTCTCGAAACTCCATATTTGGTCGATACAAGCGGTAACGTCTAATGATACTATCAATCATTTTTGTTAGGGGGTCACGTAAAAAGGTATTGTAAACAGTATTTTTTTCGTCCCACGTAGTTGCAGTTAAAAATACTCTTACAGCTTCTTCTTGTGGAGGACCAAAATATTGTTTATTTAATGGTTTTCGGCCCATTATCCATCATATTGTACTTTTCTATCGGTAGTAAAAAAGTATTCTTTCTTTGCCAAATCAACCCAGAATTTAGCTTCGTCGGGACTTAACTGTTTATCTTTATTAAATTTGTATTCCCAGAATAAAGAATTAGTTCTTTGATTGGTATGTTTATAGCCAACTTTTGGTATGGTCATAATAATAGTATCGTTATAAGTAGCACGAAGTAAAAACTCGTAATTAAAAGTTAATTTCACAGATGGTTTTAGGGCACCAACTTCCTCGAATTTACTTTTTCTCATAATCATTCCACTAACTTGAAAATTTTGATACTTTAATAAAGTATTATTATCTAAATAACCCAAATCTTCAGAAAAACCCATAGCCCATAACGCTTCATTGGTAAAACCAATAAATTGACCATTCTCATCTGTATCTACTACTAAAGGAAAAAATAAATCCACCTCATCATAGTAGGCAACATACTCATTAAATTGTTTAAACCAAATATTAGAATATTCATCATCATATTCTAATATAGAGAAAAATTCTGTTTCAGTATTGGTAACACCAAAATTAATTTGGCTACAATAATCACTTTCACCATCATTATATAAAATTTTAGTAGAAATGCCCTCAGGAGCGACCCAAGATTCCATAAAATTTTTATTATCTTTATTCTCAGCACATATTAATAGTAAGTTACCGGGCTTTACTTGAGATTGTTCTAAACTTTTAATGGCTTTAGGAAACCATTCATTAAATTTACCGGACACATCATGTATAGGTAATATAACTGTTATATCTGTATTATTCATAATTTTAAGCGTTTGCACCAACAGGTGTTAGTTTATTTATGGAATTTTTAAATTCCTGTGTTTTTTCATCAAATAAAGTTTTAAAGTAAGAAACTAATGAATCACGTTCCTTATCTTCAGAAAATACACTAACCGTTTCTTCCATCTTAGCGTATAACTCAACGGGAACACTTCCCTCCAACCAAGTTTTAATATAGTTACCCAAAACTTCAACTAGTTTAGATTCATCCATTGTCCATAACCCATTATCTTGAGTTAACCAATCAGGCTTTAGTATTGGGAGGGACCCGATTACAGGTGTTTTACATAACATAGATTCCATAGGGAATGTTCCAAAACCACTAATTCTATCTACCCAAACAGACACACATGATTCACTCAATATTTTAGCAAATTCTTCTCTACTCATATTTCTCATATCTCGGAATGTAATCCATTTAAATTGTGGATTTTTTATATAAAATTCTTTAATTATTTTCATAGTGTTTCTAGGGTCTCTAGTATGTATAGCAACCATTGGATTTTTAGGTTTTTTTGTGGGCTTAAAATAGTCCGGGAAAGAAGGCTGTATTATAGTAGTTTCTATATTGGGAAATAGGTTTTTAATATATTCTTTTTGTGATTCTGTAGTAGTAATACATTTTCTAATCCCATAATTAATCCACCCAAACCCCGGAGGTAAAGTTTCTAAAATATAATCATATGCTTGACATAGGATTATTTTAGAACAAGGCATATCCTTTATCTGTTCCAATACATGACTATATAGTTCAGGTATCACCACAAAATCTTGTGGCCCAACTTTTAATTCACCATCCTCTATATTTGCATGAGGTAAATTAACATATTCGTTAGATAACCAGTCACCAACACCCTTATAATCTTTTTTCTCATAAAGAATATAAGCGTTGTAGCCCGCTTCATTTAGATATTTTACATATTGATAATTTAAATTTACTGAAGCAATTGCACGACCTTCAGTATCTTGAGTTAAAAAATAAATTTTAGCTTCTTTATTTTCCATTTTATTTAATCCAGCTTTTAACTGGGATAATTGTTTTTCCGTCTCCATAATTATAGTTTTTTAATTATATTATATTTTATTAATGTGTTTAAAGCTAATTTGTAAGATAGAGGTAGCTTGTTCATTGAAACGACCCCCAAAGTCTCATCAATATCTTCTACAATTCCACATGTTGTATCTACCATAGCTTTAAAAAATTCAAATTTAGGCAGATTTATTTCCATAGTCTTATTATCCTTAGACAATACTCCTACATTGTTCATAAATTCATCAACATCAAAGTAAAGATGTTCTGAACCTACTTTGAGTTTCAGATTACTAGACGACAATACTTTCTTTATAGGCATCCTCAAATGATTTTATTTCTTTTATACTTTTTATTCTCAAATCACTAACCATATTTTCATTATAACATTTATCTACGATTATCAATTTTTTATCTTTTGGTTTAGACTTTATAATATCACTATCTGATGTTATAAAGATATCAGTGTTTTCCCAAAGGGTATTTATAGTTTTTGTGGTGTAGAAAATAATTTCATCACATACAACCCCATATTTAGCTAAAAACCAGAAGGTTGCAGGTTTCGCTTTTCCAAAGTCGTCACTAACTATTTTTAATATATAGTTATTAGGCATTTCTTTGTAAAGTTCCCCAAGGTAAGAAATTATATTATTTTCTATTTCTTTAGCCTGCCCAAATATTTCCATAGGTGCTTCATCATATAAAAATTCTAATAATTCCTCAGCATCCTTAAATTCCACGTATTCCATTAAATTAGGGGTTATAACTGGAGAAAGTACCTCTTTACCATTATATTTTTCATACACATGCTCAAACCTAGATAATACATCTCTTATAACACCATTTATACTTATACTAATTACCATATCTAAATTTAATTATTGTTTTACTTTTTGTAAAGAATCAAATACTCTTTCTATCTTCGCTATTAAAGGGTTTCTTACAACATCTGCCTTGGTAAATTGTATACAGCCTATTTCTTCTATATCAGCAAAGTGGTTCATCAAAAAGGTCAACCCATTTTTACCTTTAGAATCTTGTTGTCTTTCATCTCCTAAAAATATCATTTTTGAATCTTTTCCTAATCGCGTCATTATAGTTCTCATATTTTCTTGAGATATATTTTGTGCTTCATCCACAATGATTATTGACCTATCTAAATTAATTCCTCGCATATACGCTATAGGTATTTCCTCGATAGTTTTTAACTCTCTTAATCTAGATGTTATAGCCTGCCCAACTAACTTCTCAAAGTTGTGTACAAAAGAAAACATAAAAGGTTCCATTTTTTCACGTAAATTTCCTTTTAAAAAACCAATTTCTTCGTTTTTGAGTGTTGTTACCGATTTTACTATTACAATTTTTCTATATTTAGCGAACCGTTTAATTAATTTTAATGCTTCTGCACAAGCAAGAAATGTTTTACCGGTACCAGCCGGACCTGAACATATGATAACTTCTTTTTCTTTAATTGCGTTAACTAACGATTTCTGATTTTCTGTTTTACACTTAACACGAATAGTCATAGTGTCCGTCATTCTAGTTTCTTCAGTGTTATTTTGATAAATCCACTCTTCTACTTCCGCTTGCTCTTCTCTACTTAACTTTTTACTCCTCTTTCCCATTTAAACTTTTTTATTTACAGAATTAATCCACTTGTATGTTTGTTCCATTCCTTCATTTAAAGGTCTAGATACGCGCCACCCAATTTTTTCGTAATAAAATGTGTTGTCAGAATTTCTACCTCTTACTCCTTGTGGGCACGCAAATCCATACTTATTAATGAATTCTTGTCCGTAAATATTGTTTATTGATAGATTTTTACCAGACATATTAATAACCAATTGAGCAAAGTCATTTATATTTATCATTTCTTCAGAACCAATATTAACAGGTTCACTAAAGTCTGACCTCATAAGTCTATCCACTGCTTCCAGACATTCATCTATATAAAGAAAAGAACGTGTTTGTAAACCATCACCCCACACTTCTATACTGTCTCCTTCTTGAGCGTCAGAAACTTTTCTACACATTGCTGCAGGGGCTTTTTCTTTCCCATTGGTCCATGCACCTTGTGGCCCAAATATATTATGGAATCTGGCTATTCTAATATTTAAACCATGATTTCTCATAAAAGAGAGGTACAGTCTTTCACTAAATAACTTCTCCCAGCCGTACTCAGAATCAGGATTAGCTGGATAAGCCGAATCTTCACTACAGTTAGGGTTAGTTGGGTCTAGTTGGTTATATTCTGGGTATATACACGCTGAAGAAGAGTAGAACACCTTCCCAACACTCTTTTTCACACTCTCATAAGCCACATTTAAATTTATTAAAGCAGAATTATGCATAACATTTGCATCATTTTCTCCAGTAAAAATATAACCAGCACCCCCCATATCTGCTGCCAACTGATATACCTCATCTATATTTTCTTCGATTACCAACTCCACAACTTTAGGGTCAGTTAAGTCACCTAAAATAAATTCATCACCTACTTTATCAAAGTACTCATGTCTTTTAATGTCTACACCTCTAACCCAATGGCCTTCTTTTTGTAATTTATTACATAGGTGGCCCCCGATAAAACCACCCGCACCTAGTACTATAATTCTTTTATTTTTCATATTTTATATATGGTACTGAGTTTATTTCTGGATTGATACACTCCCTAGGGGAATCATAATCACCACACTTTCTTCTAAAAATTTCTCCAGTATCAGGATTCCTTTCGTAAATATAAGGAGAATCTGTATTAAGTACAGTTTCTTCTTCATCTCGTACCATATTTCTTATTACCTCAGCCAATTCTTGATTATTTGGGTATTGTATAGTTAGTTCTTTAAGTTTTTTAAAATTCATAATTTATTTTTTTAATTAATTTTATGCCATTCATCCGGTATGATATCATTCGCGCTTAAACCAGCACGAGGACCAAACCATTGACTAGGCGTGACCACCATCTTATTTTCAGAAGTATTTAAGTAAGCACCCCACCAACTGAAAGAGGAGTTAACGATTATATTTTTCTCACATAAAGACATCAACCACAAATCCTCAATATCTACATTACCTTCTACAAATACCATATTATTAAAAGTAAGATTATCCTTACACCACGGTATATCATCCGAAAACACAAAAATATTGTCATAGTCACCTAATATATCTAAAGCTTTTTTATAGTAATCTATACTCTGTACTGGGTGAAAATCAGTTTGGTGTAGATAATCCCCTCTTCTAATATGTAATGATATATTATTACCATTAATTTTTGGGTATTTTGTGGTTAATTTTTTGTGTGTTATAGAATCTAGTGAAAAATCCTGAATTATAACATCTTTAGATGGTTTAAAGTATTTCTCGCTTTGCCAATACCCACTTAGTAAAGAATTTTCTGTGGGGATATTATTTGGGTCATATATAAAATTATCTGTTATTGTTGTTAAAGAAGGTAAAGATTGGGGGATATCTAAGTTCATAGTAATATTAGGAAATTTAGATAAAGTAAATTCTCTAGGTGTGACCCCTGTTTGGTTATTATAAAATGTGGTATCTAAATAGAAATTAGTACCATTTACTATTGATAGATTTCTAGCGTATGCATATTGAAACATTTGGTTCCCTAGGCCTCCTAGTATTTTAGAAATTATCACAATATTTTATTTTTTAATCATTTTACTATACTTGTCTAAGTTATTTAGAATGTGTGTAGGATAGCTCTCATCTATATCTACTTTTGTTAATGCACCTCTAAAAAATACGTCTTGGTCATTCTCTATATTTGTTTTAATATTTGCTAATACATGTTCATTTGCTAAATCTCTTGCAGAATAAGAAGTTATTTTTGTTCTTACCATCTCTTCACCACCCATAAAACTAAAATGCCACCCACCATTAACTAGTTTGGTTGTTAATGATTCATCTCCTCTAATTTCATTGAAAGATAATTTTTTTATATTTTTATATAATCCTAATTTGGAACCACACCAGTTGTTATCTTTTAACACATTTAAATAATAATAATACATTGGTTGTTCTAAAGAATATATAGTGTTTTCTAAGGCAAGAGTATCTAGTTCTTTTAGTATTTCTGGGTTAGGAATTTCATCAGCATCTGAAATAATAATGATATCGTTATCGTCACAATTTACTAATGCTCTTCTAACTGATTCTTTTTGGAAGAAATCTCTACCGTAATCTATCTGAGTAGCCCTATTAAATCTATTGGTTTGTGTACGAATATATCCCTGGATTTTATCTAATTCAGAATCAAAAAATCCTGTATTAGGTAAATTCATAAAATCATTAGGTGTGTCACTTACTTTGTAACTTATAATTTTGTCTGCAAATTTAGCAAATCTTTCTTTATTTTCTTCTAAATAAAAAGGTTTAGGTTGTCCCGAGTGGGTCACTGTAGACTCTACTATCACGAAATAATCTACATAATCATATAGAATATTTAATCTCATTTCTAAAAGGTCTAGTTCATTAAAGAAGTTAAAACAATCGTATATTTTTCCCATGTTAAATAATATTTTTTAATTTATAATAATTTAATGCTTCGGATTTACATGTCTCAAAATCAGATAAATTACCTTCTCTATCCATATACTTAAAACATGAGGTGTAAGCGTCACCTGTTGCCCAATAACCATCACTAATATTATGTCTCGCCCAATACTTAGGAGCTATAATTTTTATACATCCCTCGTTTAACCAAGCACACCACCAACCAAAAGTAGAGTTAGAGATAATTAACCATTTTGCTTGATTAACACAATAATAATCAAAACCTACATCCACATGAATACACCTAATTTCAAAAGGCATGAATTGTGAAGCCGTAGTAGGGTCATCAGTAATAACCAAAAATTTCATATTAGGGTTTAACCCAATCATATGATTTATAGAGTCCCTCCAATACTCTCTTCTAAGTAGCACATTAGGGATACCTCGGTATTCTCCTCCTCTAAAATTAATAATACAGGTATTATCATCTAAAGTCACGCCTAATTCCTTTAATTTCTCATCATATTTAGTTTTATGGGTAGAATTAATAGTAAACCATTTTTTAATATCGTCTTTCCTATCTAAGACGTAATCTTCAGATTGGTATATACCTCCCTTAGCTCCATTATCCCCTAACATAATAGTATTATCTGTTATTTCATATAATGTAGGGTTTAACATTGTTATATTTACCATATCTATATGATTTAAAGTTTTCCAGGGCTCATGATATTCATTAACTATACCATTAATTTCTTTACCAAAATCTACATCCATAAATGCCATTTGGTTACTACCGTTGAAATAATCATGACTAGGAATAGGATTTATTCCCCAGTCATACTCTAGCTTTTCTGCAATAGTTCGACATACAGCATATTGCCACATATGATTTCCTAGATTACCAGTTAAATTAGTTGTTATCATACTCTATAAATTGTGGGTTAAATAAATAACATTCAAGACGTTCTATAACCCAAGGTGAATTAATGTCAGTTTCTAGAATATCTATTATTTTTTTATAAAATTCTTTATCTCTTAAATGTACCTGTTCTTGTGTGACACCAAAATGCCCTCCAGGTACAAATTCATAATAAGTGGGTGGGGTCCCATTGAAAAACATATTCCACGAATCATCTAGATTCATGGAATTTAAAAATCTAGTATCTTGAGGGGTGCCATCTCTATTACAAACCAACACATTACCAGAATCAAATTGCTGTGATGGTGATAGGCCCCACATCATACCTACAGTAATTTGTGTAGGTGAACCATCACTCATCTTAAGATTTATAGGGGTGTTCGGTTGGTTAGTATTAAAATGAAACCCATAATAACCACCTATATTTATGGCACATTGTTCAACCCAAGTATCATTATTTATTACGTCTATCAAATCTTCCCAATGGTCGAAAGGATAATCTTGAACAAAAAAAGTTATATCTGATAAATTATCGTAGTTTAAATATAAATGATTAAAAAAAGTATGAACATCTCGACCAACGTTAGCTAACTTAATTTCACCATCATTTAGTTTATAATTTCCTTTTCGATATATAGTTTTTTTTATATTATCATCGATTGTAGATAACCAAGATAAATCTTTATCATATGCTGCAATTACAATTTCTTTATTCATAATTATATTATTTTATCATGTATATAATATTGATTACCTTTACATATACATCTATATACCTTCTTGAAATTATGGTGAGCAACTAATCTTTTTTCAAAAGAATTACCACCGTAAGTGGGTCCGTGGTATGTAGAAGAGTAAGATTCAGCTAGATGATAGTCAATAGATTTTAAGGCATCGGTTGCTCCTAACCAAAACTGGTCTGAAAAACCTAATGAATAAGTAAAGTTAGTGGACATAGTATCTATTTTATGTGTTTTTAATAATTCATCTTCCTCATGTTCCCCTACAGTTTTATTATTAAAAGGTACAGAGGCATTATTTTTATTCCATGCAACTCCGGTAGTAAAACATAAAGGATTGGTTTCTAATTCTTCTATAGATTGTTTTAAGAAATAATCATCTACAAATATATCATCCATACAATCATTTGCAATACAAAGTAAGAATTTGGTATTAGTACTCTCTAGTGTTACAAAAAAAGGTATAGTATAGTGGTAACCAACAGTACTTTCATCCATAGATAAATTATATGTATTTTTTACTTCGTCTACTATGTCTTTAACCCATACTACATCGAATTTATGGTGTTGATGTAAGGTAGCTATTTTTTTTAATGTTTTATCTACCGAAGGAACATTACTAATTATTAATAATTTAGTTGTTATTAAATCTGAGCTAAATTTGAAAAACCAAGAATCAGGAGACAAAATATCATCAAAATTCTTTTCCCATATTATTGTACTTAATGTTATCATATTAAATTGGAATATTTATGTGTTTTCCCATGAAATCCAAAAGGCACTATACCATCTACTTCTGGTATCATATTTTCATGAGAAAAATATTTAGCTATATCTAAGGTAGCAAAAACACAACCATTATTTTCATATATATGTTTATTGTGACAAGTAAAAAAACCATCTTCATTATAGTAACCAAAATAAGGTTTCCATTCTAACCCTAATTCGGTAGCTAATGAAAGTAATTTTTTACTCCTAAGACTAAATCCACCATTACCTACCCTAATTATATTCCCAAAAGGGTCCCTAAATGAAAAATTATCGTGAGGTAACGCCCAAGGAGCACCAATATAATCATATTCTAAAAATTTATTATCCCATTTTTCAGGATTAACTATAAATCCATCATCTTGAATTATAATCACATAATCAGTATTAATATACTTATGTAATTCATAAACAATAAAATGACTATACCCTACTAAATCTAATGGAGCTATATTTATGGTTTTTATGTCAGGAGGCAGACTTACTTCTTTATCAGTAAATAATAAAACCTCACCGAAATTAATACCTCTATAACTATATTTTAATGCTTTAATTGCCCTATCAATCTTAATAGATGTTATGCATACTAATGTTATATTTTCTAAATTAATCACAAAGACTAAATGTTTTTTAAGAATTCAAGACCAAGATTTCTTTTTAGTGAAAATGCGAATGCTGTTTCATCATCAGAATTTGGTTTTTTATCATTGATTAAAACTCTTTCTCCCCCACCAAGACCCATAATTAATAGGTCATAGAAAATTCCAAGGGCAGCCAATTGTTCTTCAGTCATTTTTCTCATACACTCTCTTCGTCCCGTAGTTAAAATTATATTATATCCCTTCCTATCCCAATCCGTTAACCTATCTATTGTACCAGGCAATAACTCCATTGGGGTTTTTAATTGTTTAGATAGATTACCATTCTGTTTAACTAATGTCCCATCTATATCACAAAATATTGTTTTTGGTCTTGGATTTTTTTTCATAATTAAAAAGGAAATTCTAAATTGGTATACAGTTTGTATTGATGACTTGCTTGTATTTTAGCTAATTTATGTCCTGTTATTGTATTTACTTGACAATCTATTAGTGTATTTGATTTATTTCTTGGCCAATTTTGAGATGGAGTACAATTATATATTAAACCATCTTCTATATCCTTAATATCCTTCCAGTTTTTTCTAGTAATTATTGTAGGTTCTATACTATGATGTCTAAATGCTGCTTTAACTGCAGCGGCGTACCCACCATCTCCTAGAATATATGGATTCTTAAAGAAAACCTTTTCATTATAGTCTTTCAAAAAATCCTTTGCTGCTAAATAATCTGTATTATATGCATGTAAATGACCATCAGTATTTATTACTGTATTTGCTGCTCCTATATAATTTACACATTCTTCCATATCATCTACAAATTCTAGCACCTCTTTTTTATATGGCATAGTAATAGCAAAACCTTTTATATCTAAAGTTTTAACCGCATTTATAGCTTCTCCTACGGAATCAACTGAGAATGATTTATAAATTTTATTTAATTTATGATAATAAAAAGCAGAGTTCATCATTTGGCATCCTGTATTGCCTGCTTTTTTTGCGAAGGAACAATATAGTTCGGTATCTTTATTAACCCAATTCACTTAATATTCTTTTTTTAATCTTATTAGAACTTAAGCCATATTTGTTATATAAATCTATTGGTAATCCAGATTCTGGAAATATATCATTAACACCAATTCTATGTAATTTTCCTTTTAATCCTTCTTCTGCTATGACTTCCGCTACACTCGAACCCAAACCTCCGATTATTGAATGGTCTTCTACTGTAAAAATATGTTTATCACCGTATTTTTCTATTATTTTTTTATCTAAAGGTTTGATAGTCGGCATATCAATAACTGCTATATCTAAATCTACTGTTGCTGCTAATACATCAGGTAATACACAACCTGTAGAGAATACTACGGCCTTTCTTCCTTCTCTTACTACAATTCCTTTACCTGGAGTGAATTCAACATCTTCTGAATAATACTCATCAACTGGTTGTCTTCCTAGTCTTAAATAATGTGGGTTTTTTAATTCACTATCACACAAATATTTTACAATTGACTTAGTTTGGTTATATGTAGATGGATTTAACACTACCATTCCTGGTAAAGACCTCATTAAACTTAAGTCTTCTAACCCCATTTGGGTTACCCCATCTCTTCCTATAGCCATACCACAATGTGTCCCTACTATGATACATGGTACATTTGAGTACGCTATAGAACATCTAATAGTATCATATTTACCAGTTAAGAAGGATGCGAATGACGCTAAGAATACTTTATACCCATATTCTGAAAGTCCGGACGCAACCCCAATCATATTATTTTCCGCGATACCCATTTCATATAGTCTCTCTGGATAAACCGCTCCAAATTGATTTATTTTGGTTGCTTTTCCTAGGTCAGCACTAAGACCTATAATATTTTCGTTATCTTTTGCAGATAAAACTAATTGTTCACCAAACCCATCTCTAGTCGCTTTCATATCCTAATTCTTTTAATGCATTATTATATTCTTCTTCGTTGGGGGCTTTTGCATGCCATTCCGGGTCTTCCATAAATGAAACCCCTTTACCTTTTATAGTATCTAAAATTACACAAACTGGTTTTTTACGGTTTTTCAATGATGATAATAGATAATCTATATCCTTTAGACTATGACCATCTATAATATATGTTTCCCAACCAAAGGCTTTAATTTTTGACTGTAGGTCTCCCATATCTAAGATATCTTTTACATAACCATCATTCTGTGCTTTATTATAATCTATAAAACATACTAAATTATCTAATTCATATTTAGGAGCTAACATGAATGCTTCCCATACTTGTCCTTCCTGTATTTCACCATCCCCTAATATACAAAAAATCTTATTATCTAATTCTTTAGCTTTACACGCTAAAGAATGTCCGATAGCTATACTCAACCCTTGTCCTAAGGCACCTGTTGTAGCATGTATCAAAGATAATCTTTCCTTATCTGGATGTCCTTGTAAAGGAGAATCAACCTCTCTAAAATTTTCAAGAGAGTCAATTAAACCTAATTCATATAATACAGCATATAAGATAGGTACTGCATGTCCTTTAGATAGAATTAATTTATCTTTATTTGGTTCTACTAAATTAAAATTTTCATATAGATATTTTATTATTTCTGCTAATGAAAAACTACCTCCTATATGACCTGATTGTTTTTCATAGACCATATCTAAAACATATTTTCTTAATTTGTTTGGATTAATTTTCATTTTCTACGTATTGTTTTAATATTCCTACTGCGATATGTGATACTTTAGAGATACAATCTTCATAATGGAAGTTATTATTGTTCCCTCCTGTTTGTCCAGGGAATACTGATTTATCACTTGTGATTCTGAGAACAAGGTCAGCATAATCGTCTGATTTGGTGTTATTATTTCGTGTCATTACCACACATACCATCCCTAATTTTTTAGCTATTTTTAAAGCTTCTATTATATTTTTAGAATTACCCGAACCTGACATTGCAAATAATATATCACCCTTTCCTGCTTGATACTTTAATTGTTCTACAAATATATTATCCATACCTAAGTCATTAGCTATTCCAGTAATTGCCGCGGTTGACTCACATAAACTAATAGCATGAAACTTATTTCTTTTTCCCTTTCTTTGTGATTTATCTTCAGACACAAATGGATGCATATTTAAATCTAATACTAAATTTTGTACTGATGCTACGTTACCTCCGTTACCACACGCAAATACTTTTTTTTCATTAATATAAGCGTCAATAATTAAATCTACAAATGCTTCTATATCTTCTGTTTTAATTGATATAAAGGCGTCGGCAGATTCTTTTTTGTAGGTGCTTATTAAGTCTTTCATCGTATATTTAATTTTTTTGCTAGCTGGTATTTTCCTAATAAGAATAGGAATCTTCCATAATCTCCATTATGAAACTCTGGATACAGAGAAGATATACTAATATACTGTAATATACTTAATATTTCAACGTTACCCCAGTTATAGTTTTTTTCTTTACAGAAATCTTCTAAGTACCCTAGTAAAGTTAATAAATTACTTTTTATACTGTAATTAACTGTGCATGTATCCTTTTTAATTTTATACCCATAATTATTCTTTAACACCTCTTGGCCGTTTATGGTTAACGCGTGATGTAATTTACCTAAATCATAATATAAATCACCTATTTCTAAATCATCACCAAAAGATTCCCTCCAATCAATTAGTTTAAACTCAGTTCCCGTATATATTATATTCTCTGGTTGGTAATCTCCGTGAAATCTAGCTGGTATAGCATTAGAGTATATCTTTTCCCAATCTACTCTATTTAACATTTCTTTGATGGGTTGTACTTCTACACCATTTATATATTTAATTTTATCAAGACCAGTACCCTCAAATATTTTGATTCGGTTAAAGGTCTTCTCATTATACATCCTTATACAGTCACGGGCAAACTTTTTAGTTTTATTATATTCGTCTTTACCAAAAGTTTCGTAGAAAAAATCTAAACATTTTTTTAATGTATGTTCATCACAAATATTAGATAACATTTTACCATCGATATATTCATAAGAATACATGTTATCATTTAACTTCATTACCTTAGGAGAACAATTATTTAAATACTTAGTTCGCTCAATTCTCTTTAAAGCCTTATCTTTTTTATCGTAGTATTTTATTACTTTTTTATTATCAATAAAAAGAGCTTCTTTATTTTTTATCGCCACCACTTCATTAGTAAAAGATTTTCTTGTTTCAAGATAAGATTCATTATTACCTGTATCATACCATGTTAAGTTCACTAATTTTACCTTATCTAACTCATCAAAACCATGAATAACCTGGTATTCATCTTTAATGATATTGTGGTTTTCCAAATTTTTCCAATATGATTTATAATCATATATTCCAGCTAATCCTATATATGCTATATTACCAGTTCCATAATATAGTCTATCTAAATATTTACTTCCTTTTACTAAACAATATTTTAAAGAATCTTCCATATTAACATGAGAAGTACCGAGCCAATTTTCTTTTAATGTGTCAAATATGAAGTTCTCTTCTATCAGAGTGTCAGCTGAAGTAAATATAAATGGTGTTTGTAAATGTTCTTTACATTCTAGTAAACTTAATCCTGGTCCTGAACCTGGACCATCATAATTTTTTACTTCTACAAATGTAATATCTCTTTTAGGAAAAACTTCTTCTATATAAGTTTTTACTTGTTCCGCTTTATACCCTAATGCGATTACTATCTCTATTTCCTTTGGTACACTGTCTATTATACGAGAAATTACTGCTTTATTTTCTAATGGTAATAAAGCTTTATGAAGACCTTCTACAGTAGTATTTCTACTACCTTTTCCAGCTGCTAGAATACAAAATTTATAATCCTCCTCTATCCTACTATCACAAATATTACAAAACTTAACTAGAGAATGTTTGTCACCGACATAATCAGTACAATATTCTACATCTCTATTACATATCTTACAATATATGGTTTTATTTAACACCATGTTCTCTTTCTATTTTACCTGACGCTCTATTTGTATCATCTTCAAATCTTACTACATCGTTAAGATGAGGGGTTGATACTTCTAACGCTGTATAACTTTCTTTGGCTACGACTCTATGTTTTCTATTTAAAGGTACAGTCCAGCCAGTTCCAACCGTGTATATTTTTGATTCCATAACCCCTTCATCATTTTCTAAAAGTACTTCTGCTTCACCCTCAATAACGTAGTTTGCTTCTATTTTGTAATCATGAGATTGTAAACTACATCTATTACCCTTTTCCATATGAATAACTTTATAAGCATAAAATTCATTTAACTCCAACCACAATTCATAACCCCATGGTTTTTCTACCCTGTAATTACTTACAGATAAGTTATCTGGTTTTGCTTTATCAATAACTTCTTTATAATCTTCTAGTGATGCTTTAATAAATTTATCTTTTACGTGTTCGAATTTGCTCATTTTTTATTTTGTTTATTTAATTTTATATCATTAATTATAACACGAAAAATTTAATATGTCAAAGGAGGAAGAAGACTATTTTATTGTCTTCCCATATAGAATTTTTTAAAATATTTTAATTCGTGATTATTTAGTTGAGAAACTTTGGATAAAAAATCACCTTCGATAGAATTGGTGACTATATCTTGACCGTCTTGTGTTAAACATATACCGGCAATTCTTTCAGTCATCTGAGAACCGAATTTATCTATTGGTAATAACACTTCTAATAATCCTTTATTAATAAAAGTTTCTATAACATCTTTTTTATATACCCCTAACATACCATATGTGCCTTTATGGCCAGTATTTTCGTGAGGAAGATAGTCGGTTTTTTCTAATACCTCTTTAAGGTAGTTAAATTGGGGCTCTAAAAATGGACCCGCTTCTTGAAACCACATCAGATTATAAGTTATATCATCATGAATAAATTCACTCCAATTAGTTTTTAGGATAATTGAATCTTGAATTAAAGCATAGAATTGTTCATTTGGGAATTCTTTATAAGCATAGTACAACGCACCACATTCGTAATGTTTATTTTTATATTTTGATACGATTACATTATCGTACTTCTCAAAGTCTTTTAAATATGAATCATCATCAGAATACGAATCCACCACAATTATTTTTTCTGTCGGATGAAATTTTGTTATTGATTCAACACATTTGAATAAGGGGCTTACATCTGGGACATATTTACTAGGTATTATAAACATATTATTCTAATAATCTCCTGTCAAATCTATTTTCCCACCAAAATTAACCATTGGGCTACTTAAATGGTCCTCTTCAACAGTAACATTTAATGCATCGTCCTGTTTTGCCTTTATTTTTTGGAAAATATTACTTAGTTCGTCAAACATTTTTCTACCTTTTTTATCATCCTTTTCAGCTATTTTTATTTTAGGATAATATGATTTAGGTAATTCTATGTACAGATGAGCAGTTTTTTCTAATCCAGCAATTTCTTCTTTTGATAGTTGAGGCATAGTTAACATACTTTCTTTATAGAAAGAAAATGGTATTGGTTCCTCTGGATTCACATAACCTTTATTTATACACATTGTTCGCAGAGCTGTTCCGTGGAATGGCACAAATGTAAAAATATTTAGATTACGATTACCTTTTAATATTTTTGCAATTTTTCTATTTAATTCTAATGTTTCAAATACTTCTTCTCGAGTTTCATCTGGAAGTCCCATCATACTGTTAACAGTGGGACGGATATTATATTTTGCAAGAGTTTTAAACCCATCTAATACTTTATCATTTCTTAATTGTTTTCTTAATATTCCCATTCTCACTTTTTCACTTCCATGCTCAAGGCCTACCGATACTGATTGACAGCCCATTCTTTTTAATAATTCTGTTCTTTCCTCTGTAAAACTATCTAATCTACTCTGACACCAAAATGGTAATCCTATTTCTTTAATATATCTCTCACCTAATCGTTTAAATTTCTCCCATGGGATAATACATAACGTTTCAGAACTAATATACATAAAATCTAGACTATATGTTTTAATTAAGAATTTCATTTCTTCGAATATTTTATCTTCATTCTTAACCCTATAATAATTTCCAATTTTTTCCTTTCTATTATTGGCTACAATTGCTGGTGCTGCACAATATGTACATTGGTATGGGCATCCTCTATCCCAATCAATTTGTACCATTCTTACCACTCTACCCATAAATGGTCTATAGAATCGTTGTTCTTCATATATAGAAAAATCAGGCATCGGCAATTCATCTATATCCGTCCTAGGACGTTGAGGATTCGTAATTATCTTACCATCTGGACCTTTGAGGTATATATTCTTTATATCATAACAATCTTCATTACGTTGCAATCTTCCACATAATTCAGGTAAAGAACCTTCTCCTTCTCCTACATTAACATAATCAACATACCCAGAATTTAAAATTCTGTCATAGTTAAATGTAGCTCCTACTCCACCCATTATTACTTTAGGCCTCTTCCCTCTAATCTCCTCTATAAATTCCCAAGTAAATTCTATTGTGCTATCAACTGTTGTAGTGGCGATTAAATTAGGTTTCCAGTCTTCCACCAAATCTGCAAAATCGCTGTGAGGACTAGTCTCACGCATTTTTTGATAATCTCCCACATTAGAAGTTTTTACATGGCCCATTTTAGTCCTTAACTCATCTTGACTACTTACAGAATCAAATGATTTTGTTGTCTCTTTCTGTTGATTCCAGTTATCACGTCTGGGAGCATACCTAATAGATTTGTATAATGATGTATCAAATAATCTAACATCATGACCCGCTTCTTTTAAACATGCAGATAGATACGCTAAATTACTAGGAATAACCCCAACCATCGGCTCGTTTGGGTACATAAGTAATACTTTAAATTTGTCCATTTTTAATTTACATATTTTTTAGTGACCAAATCCAACTCATAATTCTTAATTTTTTCATTTAAAATATTAGAAACTTGATTTACCCATGTTCTATTTACTATGGTAACCTCATTTAAATAAGATGGTTCACCATATAAATCATACATTCTTTTATAATACTCAACATCCATTAACCAAACCAACCTCTCATCAAATAATAATACATTATTATTTTTAAATGTTAAGACACTTGGTGAACTAAATGTATTAATCCCTAAATGCATTCTATCATTCCATTTAGGATAAAATGGTCTATACATATTAATTCCATCATTACTGTGTTCACAAGCACTTATTAACCAGTTACTTTCTTTATTTTTTAATATATGATTATACATTATTTCTAATGCTGAATCGTTAAATAAAAAATCATCTTGAAATAATATTTTAATCCATTCACCAGAACATTGCTTTATTGCATAATTTATATTAGTTGAAGATTTACCCACACCATTTTCATTTTTAAAATATTTAACCTTTTCCCAATCACCACAAAGGGTTTTAATAGAGTCATTAGAACTATGGTCTGATACTATAACCTCAAAATCTTGGAAGGTTTGTTTTCTTAAAGATTGAAAGGTGAATTCTAAAAATTCGGTACCGAGACCATGCATTTCATAGGTTGGAATTGCTATTGAAAAAAATGGTTTCATTTTAAATCGTTTTTCATTTTTGTTATATTCATTGATAAATTTTTAGGCACATGTGGTGGAGCATATATTTTTTTAACTTTTGAGGTTTTAGAAGCTAATTCATAGATTGTTTTCATTTCGGTACCAACGTTATACACCCCGTCCAAATTATTGGTTATCATAGAAATTATAAGTTCCGCAATATCTGTTACATAATCAAAGTTCCCAACCTGGTCAATCCAAGCGGACTCATACGGGAAGGGTTTTGGTTTATGAGTACATCTACATAAAAGATAATGTTTAGAGTTTAATTGTACTAACCCGTCTCCTAACAATTTGGTGTACCCATACCAATTATTACAATGAACTGGTACAGTGTCTTCTGTGGCTTCCGAATCAGAATTAGAATAAACATAATCAGTAGAAATATGAACCAACTTAACATTCCATTTATTACAAAAATCTATTAAGTTGTGCACCCCCTTATAATTAACCCCCCAATGAGAATCCTTCTCTTCACTATAAGTATTGGTATTTGCAATACCATTAAGTATAACATCATATTTACAATGTTGGATTGAGCCAAATTCTACAGTTGTAAGTAAGTGATAGGTGCCTATATCAGTAATATCAAAACCATGTTCTTTCCTGGAAATATAATCCCATTCAGTTTGTTTAATGATTTCTGAACCCAGTAATCCGTCACCTAATATTAAAACTTTTAATTTTCCCATTTATTCATAAATATACTTTCTATATAATCAAACACTTCTTCTGTATAATGTGGCGCTGCACCTACGAAGAATACTTTATCTAAAACTTTATTAGCATTAGGGTAGTTTCTTAAATCATCTAAATGTTTATAACCTGGATGTATTAATATATTGCCGGCAAAATAATTTCTGGTTTGAATTTTGTTTTCTTCTAGAAAAGCTACCAGTTTATTCTTTAACTGTTTATTATCACAAATAAATGGTGTTCCGAACCAACAAGTATCTGCTTTAGGTAACATCGATACCCCTTTAATCCCATCTACGTATTTTAGGAAAATAGACTCTATAGTGTTTTTACTATGTTTTCTATTGGTGTCTATATCCTCAAATTTCTTTAATTGAACTAGACCAATAGAACCTTGTAAGTCCATAGGTTTTAAGTTATATCCCATATTGGTAAAAACATATTTATGGTCTATTATTCCATCATATGATTCTAACCATCTACTAAATCTTTTACCACACGTACCGCAAGATAATAAGTTTTTGGCCCCAACACAATAACAATCTCTACCCCACCATGCAAAACTAGTAAAAAGTCTTTTTAATTTAGGTATATTAGTACATACCGCTCCACCTTCACCAGTAGAAATATGATGAGCAGGATAAAATGATGAGGTCCATGCTACATAATACTCACTTAGATGTTTACCATCCCATTTGGACCCAATACTATCACAGCTATCCCCTATTAATTTAATATTATGTTTTTCACATAATTCAGTTAAAAAATCCATATCAGGTACATTACCAAGTACAGGAGACACAAAAATTGCCTTTGTTTTAGAAGTTATCTTTTCCTCTATTTTAGTAATATCAAAATTAAGTGTAGTGTATTCTATGTCTACAAACACTGGAGTTAAATTATTTTGAACTAATACTGATATAGTAGTTGGGAATCCCACAGGAGAAACAATAATCTCATCACCATCGTCCCAACCAAAATATTTTTTTAATGAAGCTATTAAAACTAAATTAGCGGAACTACCAGAGTTCACCATTTGAACAAATTTAGCACCAAATAATTTTCCAAATGCGCGTTCAAATTTATTAACATTTTCACCAGCTACCACCCATTTACCCTCAATAAATGTTTTAATAGCAGCCATAATTTCTTCTTCATCCCAATAAGGACCAGAATACAATACTTGACTTTCACCTGGTACAAATGCTTGATTATAAAGATATTTAGGTTTGTTTTCTTTAAGATAACTTAAAAGTGACGGTAATATATTATCTATTTCTTTCATTTTTAACTTTTTATACAATTTTTTATCCATTCTTTTAAGTTAGCACGAGGGGCCCAATCTAAAGTAGTTAGTAGTTTATTATTTTCAGCTATTGAGTTTTTGGGTTCAATTCTTTTCTCACCATATTTTTTTTCACCACCAAAAAATGATGCTATTTCATTGACGGAATGAGCTGTTGATGTCCCAACATTGAATATAGCCCCTTTTAATTTTTCTAAATGTGTTGCCGCTAAAATATTAGCTTCTACTATATCATTTACATGTACATAGTCTCTTTTTTGTTCTCCATCATTAACTATATTAAGAGCTTCTTTATTTTTAGTTTGTTCTATAAAAACAGATATAACATTTTTATAAGCTCCTTCATTATTCATTCTGTTACCATAAACATTAAAGTATCTTAAACATACTGTGTCTAAGTCATAAATGTTGGAATATAGTTTACAATATTGTTCTCCCACTAATTTATGTAAAGCATAAGGACTTAATGGATTAACTGGATGAGATTCATCTATGGGCACATATTCTGGTTCCCCATATAAAGCAGAACTACTACTAAATATTACTCTTTTTACATCACTTAAACGAGAAGCTTCTAAAATATTAATAATAGAGTTTAAATTATTATTATCTGTAGGATTTTCTATAGAGTATTGTACTTGTGGTGTTGCCGCCAAATGAAAGATAGTATCAACCCCTTCTAGAGTATGAAGAATAAAATCACTACAGGCTTTAGATATGTCACACATAACTAATTGTGCTTTAGGATTTACATTTTCTTTTTTCCCAGTAGATAAATTATCTAATACAATAACTTCTAAGCCATCACCCACCAATCTATCCACTAAATGTGAACCAATAAACCCTGCACCTCCTGTTACGATTACTTTTTTCATAATTCCAATTTTTTATAAGGAGATTTATTTCTTATCCTACTTGCGTAGTCTGTAACCATAGTCATATCTATTTTATGTTCATTTATAGGATTTTCTTCATTATAAACATAATTTATTTCAGTCATAAATCTATAGTGTTCTTCTCCGGCCATTTCTAACATTGGATACATAAAACATAGGTCACCACTCCATTGCCAATAATCCCCATTTTCATCTCGTAAGTCATCTTCTTTTATATTTCTCCATAAAAAAGCTCTCCAGGTTCTAATATGAGAGGCAGTGAATCGTGCCTGTCGTAAGTTATCAAATCCAGTTTGTCTCGAAGAAAAGCCGTGATGCCCATTAGAGTATTTAAAGCTACCATTTGCAACCCAAACATCCTCATTTTTATATAGTTCATTTATTCTAGTAAAAACATCTCTATCTGGGAGATAATCATCACCATCTACCTCTATTAGAATTTCATTATCCTTTATATTAGGATTATTACGAATAACAGTATCAAAATTTCCAGCCTGGTATAATTTTTTATTATTTTTTTTTACTAATATAAATCTATCATCATTTTTTATGAATTCTTTAACTAATTTGACTGAGTTATCCGTAGAATGGTCGTGAGTAATATAACAAGTAAAATCTTTATAATGTTGATTCATTATAGTATTTAAACACCTCTCGATATAATTTTCTGCATTATAAAAACCAGTTAGGATTACCATATATTAATTTTTTATATATTTTTTTATTATTTTTTCTGTATATCCAGTAGACTCGATTTTTAAGTCATTCATGTAGTCATTAAAAATAGCACTAGATAATAAAGTCCACCCGTCATTTTCAGTCCCTTTTTTAATTTTTATGATAGGTTTCATCTTCAAAATATAGCCAATTTTTTTGTATAAGTCAATAACTGCTAATTTTTCTATACCTGAGATATTAATAGTGGCACAAGTAATTTTATCCTTACAATAAGCTACTAAATTAATAAGGTCTACCACGTCAATAATAGCTCTTTTTACGTTACCATAAACATTAAATTCTTGTTTATTTTTTAGTGTATTAACTAGAGAATTAATAAGATTATTATTATTTCCTTTTTTTCCTATTAATTGAGGCACTCTAAATATAATATAGTTTGTTGAGGATTTTTTTATTAAATTCTCCATTTCTTTTTTATGGGTATAATATGGACTATTTTTATACCCTATAAGAATAGTACTAAAATATATAAATTTTATATTAGGATTTTCCCCTATTATTTTGTTAAGTAAATTTTTTTCTCTTAAAAAATTTGATGGATTTATTTCTTGTGAATTAGAAACACCTGATGCAAAAATAATTATATTTTTATCTTTACCATATTTTTCTACAAATGCTGTAGCAATTAATCCGTCTCCTATAATCATAAGTTTAAAAGTTTAACCCACTCAGTAATAATTTCTTCATTAGATGAATTTTTAATGTCATGTTCTGTAGCTTTACTACCATAAAATTTAGTTCCCGTAGTTTCACATTCATCTTTAACTAAAGAGGCAACTTCGCTATTAGAGGAGAGATAGACCGCTTCCACCTCATCATAAATTTGTTGTTTATTACTTATGAATCCACGCTCTATCACATTATCGGTAATCAAAGGCTTTACAAAATTATTATAATAATTAGGGTCAGTAATATTCCCGAATAACATAATTTTTTTAAAACCATCTCTTAATGCTTTATGGATAGACACATGGGTTTGTTTATTTTCGTCTATAGACCCAATAATACCGACAACTCCTTTAGTTTCAGGAGACTTAGAATTTTTTTGTAGTTGTTCTTTTAGATTGGGTATAATACGGTATTTGCCCTTATATCCATGATGATAATTTCTTTGTTTTTCATTTAAAAAAACAACCTCATCCCATATATGAGGCATTTGAGATATCTCAAATATATTTTTTTCATGACAGGATAAAACAAATTTTTTAACTGGTAATCTTTGTGGTAATCTTAAAAAATGGGCTATTACAGAATCATCTTTATGTGGGACAAAGTCTTTTAATAAACCAGATTTACATTTATCTAAATGCCATTCATGCGGGCCATAAAATGTAGTATCGTAACCTGATTCATTTAACGCATTTACCAAATTTATAAATACAAAAGTAGAACCACCACGATTACTCCAACCAGATATTATTTTTACCATTCTAATAATTTTTTATATTTTTTTATAACCTCACCTTTTACTCCTTCATCATCATCACTTTTAAATTCAGGTGTGTTGGGATAAAAAGGCATCAAATAAGTTGATATTTTATTATCGGTACAATGAATCAAATCAAATTTAATCTCTTTTACCTTATATAGTTTATTCTTTTCCGAACGAGTAGGCCCTTTTTGGGTATTTATTGACCATTTTCCATCTCCTATAGCACATCCGGGAGGTGAGTTTAATTTGTACAGAGTAATATTTTTTCTTTTAAGTATATTATATTGTTGGGTAGTATATTCACCACAAAAAGTTATAGTATGTTTATTGTTTTTTAAATTTAGTAATAACTTCATTAATGGTTCGGTAATAGATTCAGAAGCAATTAAAATATTAAATTTTTCATTATCACTAAAAATTCTTTTAACTTTAATAGGTAATTTTTCTTTATATTTTTCTGAAAACAGAATTCTATTTTTTTCCCATTCATCATTAGTTACACCTATAGATAGATGTGTTATTCTAATATCCGTACATACACCTATTTTAACGTCGGCCAGATAATTAGAAAAACAAAATTCTACATCATAAAAATGAAAACCCTTAACACTTTCATCAAAAGGAGACTTAAGGTTTTTCTTAGAAACACCAAAAAATAGGCCATCAACTAAAACAACCTCAGTTAATCTAATTCCAATGTCATTTGAATATCTAGTTAACCATTTTTTACCTTCATGTTCATGATTTACCGCACCATGCATTTTGGAAAAGTCATCCCACCATCTACCCGTATTGGATAGGTAACGGGTGCCAGCTACCCCTATAATACCGAAAGAGTCATTTTTCTTAAAATGTTTTAATATTTTTCTTCCCCAGTTTTTAGTGTCAAATTTTATATCGTCATGGCAAAATACTACAATATTATTAGATGATTTTTCTAATCCCATATTATAAACTTCATTTAAAGAGTACTTACCAGGATTTTCATAAGGTAGTATTTCTATATCATATACACCAGAAGTAGATTTTATTAATTTTATAAAATCTTGTTCTATTTTTTTAGTACTAAAAATTACTGATAGCCCCATATTATTCTACACCTGTTGAACCAAAACCTCCAGTACCTCTCTTTGTAATACTTAAATTATTTACTTTAATTAAATTACACCATCTTCCAGAAATTACAGGGGATACTACCGCTTGTGCTATTCTATCACCATGATTAACAGTAAAGGATTCTTTACTTAAATTAATTAAAATTATTTTTATTTCTCCACTATATCCTCTATCTATAGTGCCTGGAGTATTTAAAACAGTTATGCCATTTTTTATAGCCAATCCACTACGTGGTCGAACCTGAACCTCAAAACTTTCAGGTAATTCAAAATAAATACCTGTAGGAATGAGAGCCCGCTCCAAAGACTTTATTATAATTGGAACATCTAAATTAGCACGTAAATCCATACCACTATCGTCTAGGTATTTATAGATTAAATTTGGGTTATTGGAGGCATTTCGATATTTTATTTTAGGTTTTACCTGTTCCATTGCAGATTTAACAGTTTCCTCCTCCAAGTTATCTAATGTATCAGGGTCAACACCTAAATGAGATAATAATTCATCATCATCAAATGGGTCTTTACGACTGTCACTTAAAGATTTTATCCTATTCCATGTGTTACTAGATTTTTTTTTCATTTTATTTATAGTATTTTGGGGTTAGTTCTGGATGAAGAATATCTTCATAAGGGGCTTTAACTAATGAGATAATTTCAGAGTCTCTAGTATCTTCTGATAAGTAATGTGAAATCCTTTTAGTTGCTTCAAAAACAGATTCAGATTCTACAATATATTTAAATTTTTTAACTTTAGGGGCTCCATTACTGTCTATAACCCCAGTTTCGAATGCTACAATTGCTTGATAATACATATTTTTTTATTTATTAAATTCATTTTATTATTTTTTAAGATTTTCTTATTAATTCCCTATACCATTCAGCTCTTTTTATGGTAACGGTTTCTAATGTATATTGAGGGAATACGGTTTCATATAATTTTTCACCTAAGTCCTCTACTAAAGAAGGGTTGTCTATTAATCTCTTAAGATGTTGAAACCACAGCTTATGATTTTTTACCTTAGGTACCATTAATGCATTACCATTTTTATTTATAGTTCCTCCATGCTCTAAGGCATTTATACAATCTACGGTATACGGACCATAATCCTGCAATACCAAAGCTTTTTTATGGAATCCAGCCTCAATTACTTTTAGTTGTGACTTAACTTTATTAAAGATATGTTCTTTTAAAGGAGCCACACTGATATCAAAGTTATTATAGTTAGAAGCATAAGTAGTAATTGGTTTGGTCCATACTCGTCTATAATTTGAGTCCTCATTACCACTTATTAGTTTCTTTTTAAAAGAAAGTAATTCCTCCTTATACGCCTCATCATTTATAATTCTATAATTATCGGTCATTATTTGTTCATACTTATACCAAACTGATTCTTCTGGAGTAATTGGTCTTTGTGTTTGTTTACCTGTTTTTTCGTCAAAAACAGTCATACTCCCTCTTAAATCATACCCACATAAAACAATTTGAAACTGGTCTTTTCTCATACTATACAACCTACCAACTACACCGCTTAATATTTCTAAATCTTTTATGTGTGAAGAACCTCCTAACCACCCAATTCGTACTTTATTACTTTTAATTGGTTTTGGGACGTACTGCTTTTCCTTATGGTCAATAGCGTTTGGATAGATATATACATTTTTATTTAGTTTAGATATTTCTTCAGCAAAAACTTTTGTAGTTGTGGTTACAGCATGAGCTAATTGTATATTTTCTTTAATTTTTACATCAATCTTACCATTTTTAACAATCATATGGGCAGGATGGTCAGTTGTGGGTAACCAGTAATCATCTATATCCATAATATGTGGCATACCCCATTTAGTTAATCTTTTAGCCAAAGCTTTAGAAGCTTCATAATCAGGACCAATACTCCGATGATAATGAATTAAATCATATTTTTTCCAAAAAGCATCATCATAATACGGAGGGTCGTAGACTATATCTATCCAAAATTCATCTGGATACATATTTTGTAAATAAGTATGGGGGTCAACAGACCTAAATTTTGAAACTCCAGTTCTGTCGGAAGGTAAGACACAGATTTTATATTTTCTTTTTTCCATGTTTAATTATAACACGAAAAATTTAATATGTCAAAGGAGGAAGAAGACTATTTTATTGTCTTGCTAGAAGTTATTTTACCATAAAAAACTTTATCACCTACTCTAAATTGGAAATTTTCTCCCATATCTGTTCTCACACCTATATTTTCATTAATTTTAGTGTTAACAACTTCTTCTAGAAGTTCTTTTACAGATTCTTTGATTATAGATTTTAAATTTTTAGATGATAGTTTTTTAGTTTTTGTATTGGTTGGAGGTATTAATTGTTGAGTAGAAGGAACAGAAGTAGAAATACCTTGTTTATCCATTTGAGTTTTTACACCACTTAAAAATTCTTCACTTAAACCAGCTCCACCACCATTAAAAGGTATGTCTGGTATTGGATTATTTATCATAGCTTTTTTAACAGCTTCAGGTAAATTTGAATTTTTAATCTTTTCTTCATTCATATTAGCTTTAGGACTAAGATTGGTTGGTCTAGATGATAAAGATTCTTGAATATTAGGTTGCGTAGGTAAGTGTTGTTGTACACTATCCATATTAATATTTGGCGTAGAAGTAGAAGTTGGTAATGAGATTCCACTTTTAGTGAAGTCCCCATCATTTACTTTAGCCATCACTTTTTTAGCGTTTATTAATGATTGTTGTAATGTTGAAATATCTGCCATTTTTTAAAATTTTGAGTTATACATCATTCTATTCATAGAATTGTCCCCTACAGGGTTATATAAGGGAGGCTCAGCAAAAGTCAAGAATAAACTATCATCACCTTTCATAGGTATCATACTTTTAACCTTATCTACCCTAAATAATCTCCAATCTGGTAACGGGATACCTTTTTTGTTTACCTTTAAAGATGGGCCAGAAGTTTGATATGCTCTGATTACTGGGTTACCTTTTAGAGAATAACCGTACGCTACTGGTTGAATAGTTCTAGCTTGCGCTCCCTCAGGAAGTTTTTCATCGTCAAGATACTTTAACTCACAAGTCTGTTTATTAGTAATCGCGTCTTTAATTACTTCATTAGAAACATTCTCGGTTAATAATTCTATTAATGAGTCTAATAATTTCATTTTTAACTATTGTTGTGGTTTATAACCTTCACCAGAATCAATATTCCCTGCACTATATTCATTATCTCTATCATATAGGTTGGTTTTTAAATTATTAATCCTACCCGTATTAGATTCGCCATTACCCATGATATCAGTACGAGTACCAATGTCATCACCATAAACACCTAAGTATATAGAATTACCTTTACCTTTATCATCACCATCAGATAATGCATTAGGGTGGTTAGGACTATATCCTTCACTATCACTTACGGGATAAATATTTTTTACTAACATTTGTTCTCGTAATTTTTTTGATTCTTCGGTTAATTTTTCACCTGGTTGTTTTTGATTAAAATCTGCCATAATTATTTATTTTATAAGTTGTTTTATTCTGTCTATTTCTTCATAAACAGCTCTATTATTAAGTATCTCGTCACTATTTTTTTGTACTTTAATTTTTCTTACCTTGGTTGGGTTTTTAGATTTATCTTTAGTATGGGGTTTTTTAAAAACATTTTCTTCACCCGAATTTTGTCTAATCTTTTTAGAACGATGAACACCATCCCGTCTATGAGTTAAAGAATCATTTATGAAATCTAATATATCATCCCCACCAACCACATTATAATCTTCATCTTCTAGTTCATTTTCTAATTCATGTTTAAACTTTTTTGCTTGAGGATAGGTTAAACTACCATCACTAACCATATTTTTACATCTGTCATATCCTTTATCCCCCACACTTAAAGACTTTAAATTAGTTATTAAGGTATCTAAGATAGAGTCGGGTAAGACGTAAGTATCATTTTTTAAATCACTATTCATTAATATGATTTTATCTTATCAATTAATTCCTCAGTCGACATCTCGTCCGCAGAAGCAAGTTTTAATAGTTGTTTTATTTTAATGTCTAATAAAGAATTTTTGCCATCAGAAATTTCATGCCCATCATCTTTTTTGGACAATATGACCTCAATCATCTTTCGGGCTCTATCTTCTGATATTTTTTTTAATCTTTCTTTTTCAGTTAATCTTTGTTGCCCCAGTTCATCTAAATTTTTTGTTTTACCCATAGATTCCGCTCTTTCCGCAGCTTCTGTTTCATCCATATCATGCTCTTTTTCAAAGTACTCTATAGTATCTTCAGCATTTTTAAATTCAGTATCCTCAAACCCCAGAACTTCACTCATATCATGTTCACCAAGTTCTTCTACTGATTCCCCATAATATCTTTTAAAATAATGGCCACCCCCAGTCCAAGTCCCAGCTTGACTAGTAGCTTTTACAACATCATCAGTTGTTTTTTTAGAACTTAATGTTTTATTAGTTTCAGAACCAGGTGGTATTTTACTGCTTTGAATAGAACCATCAAAATCTAATAATTCATTAACTTCTTCTGCATCTTCATCTCCATCATCTTCATCCCCCTCCAACTCATCCTGCAATATACTATTTATCATTTCTAAATGCTTTTCATCATTATTAATTTTTGCAGCTTCGTCTAGACATAATGCGGTAAATCGATGTGATTTAGGTTCTATTTGAAATTTAAAAATTTCAGATAAAGTAAGAAAGTTTAAAGGTGAAATACTTTTTCCACCGCCTAGTTCCTCTTTTAATACTTTAAGTTTGTTAATAACATACGTAATTGCTTCAGTTCTTTTCATTTTCCTTTTATATATAAATATCTAAACCAATCAAATAGTATTTATTAATACATGGGAACACAAAATTTAAATAATTTTTATTTCAATAGATTAGATAGTAAAATTAATTATAGTGAATATTATGATTTATTTTTAGCGTCTGACGAAAAAGACTTTAATACGGATGTAGTTTGGTCGACTGGTATTACTGCTTATAATAATGGTGACATACTTCCAGTATGGATTGACCTTGCTGATACAGACTGTTCTACACAACCTACCACAACATGTGCATTTCAGTACCCAACAGGAAATACCTCAGATTATAACTCTAATACGGGGTATACATCATTTATGGTTTTAAGTAAGAATAGTTGGTCTAAAGCAAAGTCTTGTTGTGATTGTCCTTATGATGTTTCTCCTGGGTATTATGAGGTTTGTGACGCTGCATGGACAGCAACCGATAATGGTTTATTTACTGAACAAGATGTTGCCTCTGGTGCGTGCATAGAGTTATGGTGTGACATACCTACTGACTCACCTTACTGGAATCAGTTTGATAAATCATCTTATGATAAAAGGTTTAAAATGCACCAAGTAAAAGCATTTGGATTCCCTACTACGGGAGCCATCAACGAATGGTATACGGATACCAGTATTCTTAATGCATCTGACGCATCAGGGTATTACCAAGAACTAAAAGGTGGATTTTACCAAGGATTTTATAAATTATATGGTTACCCATATGAAGTATTACCTACACGACCAAATAAAGGATGGAGTTTTGAAACTTATTTAAAACTAACTACAATAAGTGATAGTATATGTAAAGTAGAGGATAAGTGTTGTACAGCAGTTGGAGATAATAGTGTAATTTGTGGTTATTATGGGAGTTGTTATAATGCTAGTGGATGGAATAGAATATATAGTGCCACTACTGCAAGTTCTATAAATTTCGGAAGTGCTACCACTTTCTGTAGCCCTTTAGGTTCTGCAATGAATGACCAACCAATACACACATTAAATTATAGTTCGTATAATGGAACTGGTATGGATTATCCCATTACTTCAAGTACCTCAGGATTTTTCTTTTATAAAGGTGTAAGGGCAGAGGATAAATATTTTGCTAGTTCACTCTATAGTGCTTCTAGTTTTTGGTCTGGCCTAGTGTTGGATTTAACAGGGTCCGGGTGCACTACACTAACTGGAATTACAGGATGTTGTAATACAGAAGAAAAAGCAGTTCCCCTAGCACAACAAAATAAATCTCCTGATTGTAGATATGATGTCTATAGTAACGCTTTAGGTGTTAGACTTACTGATGATATGAGAATAGGGTATAGAACGATTAGATATACCGGAGAGTGTGTGACCACTGGTGAAACTTGTAATACAGGTAAAACATTTAATTGTGATTATGTAATTGAAGAAAGTTATTCTGAACCTATTTGTAAATTTATAACACAAAGCGGAAATTGTAAGGAAATATGGGTTCAGATAGATATTGTATTTGATAGAAATCTTTATTTGGAAGATTGTGAAATATATAATAATGGTGGTGTTAATGATTTAGTTAAAATTAGAACTGATAAGTTTGAAAGATATGGTAGCCATGCAGCGAGTACTGCCGGGCCATTTGGGTGTGACCCAGTTAACCCAACACCAGAAACTAAACCATGTAAAGATGAATACCCAAGATTTATAGAAGACGCTTATTTTGATTTTAACTGTCATGGAGCACAAATACAAAGTTGGTTTGAAGAAAAAGAATATAGACTAGGTACTTTAAGTTTTTATGTTAATGGAAGAAGAGTTCATAAAGTAGAAAACTATGAAGAAATAATACCTAGACAATTAAATACCAATAAACAAACACAAGTTGGTGTTGCATATAATATGTCTTGGGGTGGAGGAACATTCGGACTTAGAGAAAATTTAATGCCAGATTGTAGTGGAGGTACGATGACCCATAAGAATTTACCGCCCGACCAAATGATGTTAAATCAATTTTTTGCTGGTACGTTTGTTGGAGGTATTTCACAAATGATGTATTATATAAAACCATTAACCCCAGATGAAATTTATCATAATTTCTTAATCAATAAAGACAGATATAGCTTAATTGATTGTGAAGAATGTAAAAATTGTAATAAAGGTTGTACTGATTGTGGCTATAACGGCTCAAGTGAACCAGTTGTTACCAATTCAGTTACCATACATGTCTATAAAGCCTGTCAAGGCCCCAACCCTGTACCAGGATATATACTTGCTGGGTACCCAGTTACTATACTAAGTGATAGTTTTCCCAGTACTGAGGCAGCATCAGCAGATTACTACCAACTTATAGGTTCACCACCTATAGGAACAGTAGTTCAAAGAGCTGTAACGCAAAATAATGGGTCAGTTTTATATTCATGTTATGAATATGTTGGGGTGCAGACACTCGCACCAAGTTCATACGTACCGTTTTTTGGTGCTACCGGAGGTGTTAATAATTTAACCGTATTTGCTGGTGGAGCAAATAATTGTGATGACTGTTGTACAGGATGTAGTCATAACTAGTAGGAATGATATTTATAAATAAAAGATAATATATGGAATTTTTTATTAGGAAAAACTCAGTAGAACCAATACTTAAGATGCAATTAGTTCAGGATGGAAGAAACGATTTTCAGAACTTTCACGATAAACTAGCAAATTCAAGTATATACTTCGCAATGAAAGACGTGGAAACTGGGATTCCTAAAATATTAAATGCCCGTGCTTATATAGTCGCTAAAACACCCACTTCGGTAAATTCACCAGTAGAATATTATATATATTATAAATGGAAATCTAGAGATGTTAATAAATCAGGTAGATTTGAAGGGCAATTTGTTGTATATTTTCATGAACAGAATTGCTCAGAATTGATAGTCCCAATCCGAGAAGATTTATTTATTAATATATCCGAATCTTTTATAGGGCAACCCTGTATCCAACCTTGTTAATTTATTGATTACTTAAAATTCTTTACTTATCTTTGTAGGTAATCACGAAAAATTAAATGCAGAGAATATGATAGAAAAAGCTACAACAGAAGAAATACAAATTTTTTTACATGGTAATGACCCTGAAAAATATATTGTAGCATTAGAATATGGATGGCGAACTAGTAAAATTTATAAAATAAAAGAAGACCCAGAAAAGGGTAAAATTATTGAATCTGACACATTTATTCCATTTTGTTGGGTGGGTGATTTAAGTAAGAAAAACTTTTATAGTGGCAATAAAGAGGCTCAGAAAGAAGCTATATCTAAGCATGGTATATTAATAGAAAAATTATATACTGGAGATGATAAAAGATTAAATAATGGTTTAACTTATTTAATAAAAACAACAAAAACATATAGAGATTTAGTAGCATTTTTTAGACAAGGAGGATTAAATCCATGGGATAGTGAAAATAGAGATGTTATTATGATTTTACCACCTATAGAACAATATCTAGTACAAAAAGAAAAAAGATTATTTAAAGGATTTAAAGAATATAATGATATACATAGATTTGTTTTTGATTTAGAGACTACTGCTTTAAATCCAGAAGATGGAAGAATCTTTATGATTGGTATGAAAGATAATAGAGGGTTTGAGAAAGTTATAGAAATTGATGATAATGATTTAGAAGAGTCGGAAGCTATATATGAATTTTTTGAAATAATAAATAATTTAAAGCCAACACTTATAGGTGGGTACAATTCATCAAACTTTGACTGGAACTGGTTATTTAAAAGAGCTGATATTTTACAGATGGACACCACCCAGTTTAAAACACTTAACCCTAATGAAGGTTATAAAATTAATGAGGGGGTATTAAAATTAGGAGCTGAAATTGAAAAATATAAACAAATAAAGATATGGGGATATAATTCTTTAGACATAGCTCACGCTGTAAGGCGTGCACAAACTATTAATTCTGAAATAAAAAGTTGGGGATTAAAATATATAACACAATTCTCTAAATCACACAAACCAAATCGAGTATATGTAGATGGGGATAAGATTTCTTCCACCTATAAAGAAAATAAGGAATTCTATTTAAATGTTGAAAATGGCAAATATAAATTAGTGGGTTCCGACGGATTATATAATCTTGATAAAAGATTCCCTAAAGTATATAAAAAAGTAGGGGGAGCAGAAATTGTAGAACTATATTTGATGGATGATTTATGGGAGACCATGGAAGTAGACGGCCAATTTAATCAAGCTTCGTTTTTACTTGCAAGTATGGTACCTACATCTTATGAAAGAGTTTCTACAATGGGTACAGCTACATTATGGAAAATGTTAATGTTAGCTTGGTCTTATCACAAAGGTTTAGCTATTCCAGAAAAAGACCATAAAAGACCTTTTGTTGGGGGACTATCTAGACTAGTTAAAATAGGCTATTCTACTAACGTTTTAAAATTAGATTTTAGTTCTCTATACCCATCCATTCAGTTAGTTCATAATGTTTTTCCAGACTGTGACATTACTGAAGCTATGAAAGGAATGTTAAAATATTTTAGAGATACCAGAATTAAATATAAAAATTTAGCTTCACAATATTTTGATAAAGATAAAAAGAAATCAGAGGATTTTGGAAGAAAACAACTACCGATTAAGATTTTCATAAATTCAATGTTTGGCTCACTTTCAGCACCACAAGTTTTTCCATGGGGGGATATGAATATGGGAGAAAAAGTTACATGTACCGCAAGACAATATTTACGTCAAATGGTTAAGTTTTTTAGGGAAAAAGGATATGACCCATTAGTGATGGATACAGATGGGGTAAATTTTTCTTGCCCACAAGATGTAGAAGAAAGAGAGTATATTGGTATTGGTAATAATGAGTTAGTAGAAAAACATAAATTATATATAGGTACTGAAGCGGATGTTGCAGAGTATAATGATTTATTTATGAGAGATGAAATGGGGTTAGATAGTGATGGGCAATGGCCAGCGTGTATTAATATAGCAAGAAAAAATTACGCTCTCTTATTACCTAATGGGTCAGTTAAGTTAACGGGGAACTCAATTAAATCTAAGAAGATTCAGGGTTACCTAGAAGAATTTATAGATAAGGGTTTAAGGTTGCTTTTAGAAGGAAAAGGTGACGAGTTTATAGAATATTATTATGAGTATTTAACTAGAATTTATAATAGAGATATTTTATTAGCTAATATCGCTAATAAAGCAAGGATAAAACAAACTATTGAATCTTATAAAAAAAGATGTGGACAACGTACAAAAGCTGGTAATTTGATGGCAAGACAAGCACATATGGAACTTGTTATTAAAAATAATATCCCAGTTTCTCTAGGGGACACAATTTATTATGTTAACAATGGTACAGCAATGTCACATGGAGATGTACAAAGAAAAAAGAAAAAAGATGGAACAGAAGAAGTGGTTTTAAATTCTTATTTAATAGAAGAAAATGATTTAGAAAATGGAATGAAAGGAGAATATAATGTTCCTAGGTATATTTCTACATTTAATAAAAGAATAGAACCATTATTAGTTTGTTTTAAACCAGAGGTTAGAGACAGCCTACTACAGAAAAAACCAGAAGATAGAGAATATTATACAAAAACACAATGTAAATTAATAAATGGGCTATCAAGAAAAGAAGGAGACCAGGATTCTTTAGAAGAAATACTTACACTATCACCAGAAGAAACAGAATATTGGAAGAGTGTGAATTTAAGTGAAGACTATTTTATAAAAGAATTAACTTTGCTTTAGACCATCTGAACCAACAATCACCCAACAGTCTAGCTCCTCTACAAATGCAAATTCAACACAACTATCACCATCTAATTTTAGAGACTCCCACTTACTATCTATTAATCCAATATCTGGAAATATTTCTATATTAGATAAAGATTTTATTTTTATTTTTTTATCTTTATTTGAATTCAATGTTATTTTACATTCTTTAGTTACTACTAATAAATGTTCACCATCCGAAATATAGTCTTCTTTTATAACTTTTGTTTTGGTATCGGTTTCACTAGTAGGTTCATAATATAAATTAACACCATCTTTATATAAATTTTGTATAAGATTTAATAAAGCAACCCCTAAAAGTTTATAATCAATATTATCGGGCCTACCTTTACCGTCATATAGGACCAATTCAGTAAAACCTAAGTCATGTAATTCTTCAGCAATTAAGCCAAAACCGTCCATTCCGGTTGCTCTATATTTAAAAAAGTAAGATTTAAGGTCTAATAATGTATCATATCTATTTTTATTTATTGGTCTTAAGTGATGTTTATATCTTAAGGAAGAAGAAGCTCCTTTTACTACATTACCATTTTCATCTATTTGCAAATCAACCACACCGCCTACTAAACCAGCATCTACAAGGCCTAATTTAGCTATTTGTACTGTACTCGCACTAATTCCTGGATTAATAGATAAAGCACTATTTGTTCCACTTAACGGAGGGATTGGGGCCTGACCAATCGCAAGAACTGCACTATAACCTGTTATTGCAGAAAATGGTGTTATGGTTACCATACATGACGCAGAGGTTGCAGAATAAGGGGCAACCATAAAAGTATAACCAGTACTACATGCAGTATAACAACAACCACCTTGCATCTCTTCCCATGGTCCCTCAGCCTTACATTTATAGACCATAAAATCACCACAACCAGTAATACCGTTACCAACAGTTAATCCTGAACCAATCGTTACATTTTGTTCAAATGTAGAAGAGCCAGAAAAAATACCAGTAGTATCTCCACTTTGTCTTAATTGTCTACTATAATCTACTCGGGTAAAAAATGCCATTTTATACTACAAATATAGAACCAGGATTCATAGGTCTAAATCCTAAAGATTTATTTAAATTTTCAGCTTCAAGGGCTTTTCTTTCTAACATTTTATCGTTTCTTAATCGTTCAAGTCTAGCCATTAATTCTTCGACTAGTTTAGCCACTTCATCTTTAGCTTCAGTAAGTAAGTCCGCATACTCCATAGTTAATTCAGAATCAGGAGTTTTGAGATTACCACTAAATTTACCTCTCACCCTACCTAACATTTCTTTTGCCTTTGCAAAAAAGTAACGTCTAACCCATGCTTGAGCTGGAGAGTTAAGTTCAGTAAAAGTCATTTCATCTAAGGTAACATCACTAGGTAATAACACAATATCTTTATTTGCGTCCAAACAAGCATCTCTATTTTCAGGACCAGAATCATAATACCAATACCACACACGTTCTTGGTTAGCCATAATAGAACCAAAATCAAATCTTCCACCAGGGACATTCATAAGATGTACATATTTAGGTCCATGCACACCCCCTGCACCAGCAGTAATTCTATAAGTCATCTCTCCACCGATAAGTCTATTTTTAAGATTTCTATCTTGCATTCTTAATAAGATATCAAATGCAGGCATTAAGAAATAAGAACCTTGAATTCCCATTTGAGCAAATCCACCAGGACCACCCATACCCATTCCACCACCAAAGCCTCCAAAGGCACCTAAGAATGGGTCAATAAAAGATTCATTTAGTTCAGCTCTAGTATACCACATAATTTCATTAATTTCACGACCAGCAGGTATTTCGTATATTTGGGTGTGAGCACTTAAATTAATATAGTCTTGTTTAAGTTGATAAGGTCCACCAGCTTGTAGACCCACTATTTTAGAGTAAGCATAAGTAAATGAAGTTTCAAAACTTAAGTCTCTAGTTAAAAAGGCACTAGTTAAAGAGATAACATCTAGGTCTTGACCGTATAATGAAGACCACTGATTCTCTATCAACCAATCTTGTACATACTGACCATAATCAAGTATAGCCAGTTCAATAGCTGTATCTAACATTTCGTCCTCAAGTTCTACCCCTCTAAGTGGTGCACCTAATAAGTGTCTTATTTGGGTAAATAATTTTTCTCTTTTTACTGGTTCAATTGTTACGGGCATAATATATCCTTTCTATATAAATACTTGGAAGTTGGTATTAAAAAAGGTCCCATAAGGACCTTTCATAAAATATGTGTTTAAATGAGGATTATTTAGTATATGAATCAAGTATTGACTTTAATTCTGTAACGGCTTTCTTTTTACCGTCTGCAAGTTCTTTATCGGTAAGTGCAGGTTCGGACTTTTTCCACGCAGTGGTAGAAACCTTTTTAATTCTGGTAACAGCTGTCGAAAGGTTACTAAGCATATCATCAAAACTAACATTTTTTTGTTCTTTAATAACTCGTTCTACAATTCTTTTTAAAGTACCTTCATTAACCTTAACAACCTTACCTTCTCTTACACCTTGTAATGCGTTATACATTTTTCCATGACCTTCAGACTGTTCATTTTTCTCTGTAACTTTTTTTGACTCCTCTTTTTCTTTTTCATCTTCTTGCTTGGTAATATCCTCATCTGTTGTTTTATCAAATAAATCTTCAATAAGACGCCATGCAGCTTTAATTTTATTAAGAGCTGCACTATCTATAATTTTGTCTCCTATTTTGGACCCTTTCATAGCTTTTAATTTCTGTAGTGCGTGATAAGCTTTGGATAAATTCTTTTTATTAGCTGCACCTCCTTCAGTTAATAGAGTTAACTGTTCTTTAAGTTGTTTTTTTGTAAATTCTTTTTTAGCCATAACAATTGTTTTATATATAAATATAAGGAAAAGTCTGTTTTTACAAACCATTTAGGATTTCTCCTAGAATATCTTCTTCATTAATATTATCACCCATAACAGTATCGATAACGGATTTCTTTTTATTAACTATTTCATAGATTGTTCTTTCTATAGTATTATCATAAATTGGATACATACAAGAAACTTTTTTATCTTGTCCGATTCTAAATGCACGGTCTTCACATTGTGACATATCTGAAGGAACAAAAGATAAATCATTAAAAATTACAACTTCTGCAGCGGTTAAAGTAATCCCTACTCCAGCTGCTTTTACATTTCCTATGAAAACTTTTATCTTGTCATCATTTTGAAAACGGTCTACACTTTCTTGACGAGCATCTTTTTTCATTGTGCCATTTAAAATAACAGATTCTTTTTTGTATTTTTCATGTAATGTCATTAAAGGTTCCGTAAAATTAGTAAAAACAATAACTTTTTTATCTTGTTGTAAACATTGGTCTATTAATTGTGTAGTTTCTTTAACTTTTTCTAAGGCTATTATTTGTCTTACCTTCATTAATTTAGATAATTGTATACTGAGACCACGGTTTTTATTCTCTCTTTGCCAATCTAAGTATTCACCCATTTCAGTCTCATATATTTTGGATTTTAACTCCATGTGAATAGGGGTTATGATTTTATCGGGTAAATCTAAAACATCCTCCTTTAATCTACGTAACACATTATGCTTAGTTTTATTCCTCAACTCCTCAAGATTAGTAGCCCCAAAAGTTAACCAAACTTTACGGTACCCTCTAAAAATTTGTTTACCATCACAGTATCTTCTAACATAATTAATCCAATTATTAGCAACTCTTGAACCAACTAATTTTAATAAATTATAATAATTCATAGGTCTGGAAGTCATTGGAGTACCAGATAATAACCATAGTCTTTCTATTTTGGTTGTTAGATTATTAACTAATTTAGTTCTTTGTGCTTTACCATTTGAAACATAGTGAGCTTCATCTATTATAACTAAGTCAAATTTAGAATCTAATATAGTAGTTTTTTTATCAACATCTTTAGGTAATGAATGAAAGTTTTTTAAGATGTCATAATTTATAATAACATATTTTCCATCTTCCCATTTCTTCCCTTCCACAATACCTACATGTCCATTACTATAATTCTCTATCTCTCTTTTCCAGTTAACTTTTAAAGATGCTGGGCATATAATTAATACTTTTTTTAATTTAAGGTCAATACTCGCCATAATAGCAGAACTAGTTTTACCCAAACCCATATCATCTGCGAGTATATATTTTTTATTAGAAACTAATTTAATTATAGCTTCTTTTTGGTGTTCGAAAGGAGGACGATGTGAAAAAACTGTAAAGTCAACATCTAAATTAGGATTTTCTCTAGGGATAATTTGATTTTTAGGGACCCAAAAAGAGTTAAGAGGGTGAACATCTATGATTTTACCCCACACATGATAAGCTTTATCGGTTTCAGATAATAATTTTTCTATCCATATAGATTTAGGTGCAGACTGTAAAAATTTAGTAGACATAAGTTCTTTAGATAGGTAATTATCTATTTCCATCCATAATCTAACAATTTTAGGTTTTTCACTATAATTTTTATTAATGTAGTCTGATTGAGACCTTGTTAATGTGAAAGTTTTACTATTAAGCATATTATTTTTGAGGCCTATAATATAGTTATTGGCCCCATTATAATTAGCTAATGAATTTTTAGCTTTAATCTCTGGAGGAAAATTTTCCATACGGCAATATAATAAAAAGAGAAAAGAAAGACAAATTGTATTTATAATAAAAGGGAAACTCATATGGCAAATAAAAAAATACCTATTACACGTATATCTAAATTTTTTAGTTCTGAAGATTTTCAGTTAGAACAGAATGTAGGAATGGAATGGTTACATGGTGATATGCATTTTACTTTAGTATTATTTAGAGTAGATAAAAGATTGTCTGATGTAGATGATGTATATGGAGAATCTGGTCCTGAGGAAATTAGATACAAACCACCAGTTGAATTTACTGCTTATGTTAAAATAGATATACCACAAAATAAAGGTTATGCAAAAGGACTAGTTAATCAGATGGAACCAGGAAATATGACATTAGGTGTATATATAAAACATTTAGAAGAGTTAGATATTGATATAAATTATGGAGACTATATTGGGTATCCTGAAAAAGAAGATAGGATGAGATATTATGTAGTAAGTAATGATGGTAGAGTAACTTCAGATATGAAACACACCATTGGTGGTTATAAAGCTTTTTATAGAACAATAGTATGTTCTTGGGTGAGTGAAAACGAATTTAAAGGAATATAATGGCAATACCTAAAAAAATAAAAAAGAGTTTAGATATAGCACCAGGACCTATCCAGGGCCATTACCCTACTGGTTATAATGGAATTACCACACCTAATAGAAGAAAAGAATTAGCTAATTTAATTAATGATGATGGGACATACCTACCTAAATCAGTGTTACATGCAGATTTAGATAGAGGAATGTTAGATTTTGTACAGGAACAATTAAAAAGTGTTACTAATGGTAAAAAAGTTAATGTTATAGACCGGATACTTACCCTACAAAGATGGGCAGAATTTTCACAAACATGGAAATTTTCCAATCAAGATAAGAATGTAGAACTTCCATTTATTGTGGTAGTAAGAAATCCAGATGCTCAATATGGGTCTAATCCCGCACTTCAATATACTATACCAGATAGAAAACAATTTCATTACGCAAAAGTCCCAACATGGGACGGCAATAGAAAAGGGTATGATATTTACACCATTCCTCAACCAGTGCCTGTTGATATTCTATATGATGTAAAAATTATATGTAATAGAATGAGAGAACTTAATAATTTTAATAGAGTAGTATTACAAAAATTTACATCTAGACAAGCATATACTTTTATAAAAGGGCATTACATCCCAATTATTATGCAATCAATAGGTGATGAAAGCCAAATAGATACAGAAGAAAGAAGATATTACCAACAGAATTATCAGTTTCAAGTACAAGGATTTTTATTAGATGAAGAGGAATTTGAGGTTAAACCTGCAATTAGTAGGAGTTTAGTGATGTTTGGGTTTGATGAAAAAAATAGAAAAAAAGAAAGAAAAAATATTGGTGAAGAAAATCCGGATAAAATAAATACAAGGTTGGCATTTGATGTATCAACCACAACATTAACAATTCTCTATGAATATAAAGCTAATATTTCAGCATTAAGACTTAAAAATGTAGCATCCTATTCTTTTACTCTTAATTCAGTTAGTCTAACTGAACCAATCATGGTTAGTCCTGAAGATACTTTGATTGTGACTATTGTAAAAGAGGCTAGTGGTAGTGCTATTTTAACTTTACAGGAAACATTAATTTATTAGTTACTCACCATAAATATCTTTTATGGACTTACAATTTTCTTTTATTAAACGCTCTATAAAAGCAAACATTTTTAATCCTTTTTTAGTACAATAAATTTTAAGAAGTGTATGAGATTCTACACTTATTTTTAAATTTTTTATTTTTGATTTTTTGTCTTTAGTTACCATTGTAGGGTGTATTTTTAATATAACTACGATATAGTATGAAAAAAGTATGAAAATTTACTTACTATCTCTAAAATATAAGTATTTACTACGTAACTTTTGTCTATACCACTTGTATTTATTATTAAAGAAAATAAAACATTTTAAAATTATAAAACATGGCAGACGGTAATAAAGTATTCGTTTCTCCAGGAGTATATACTTCAGAGAAAGATTTAACATTTGTAGCACAAAGTGTAGGTGTTACTACATTAGGTTTAGTTGGTGAAGCTTTAAAAGGGCCAGCTTTTGAACCTATATACATACAATCATATGATGATTTTACAACTAGATTTGGGGGAACCTCTCCACAAACTTATGTGGATTCACAAATTCCTAAATATGAATTAGGATATATAGCAAAATCTTATCTGAGTCAATCAAATCAGTTATTTGTAACTAGAGTATTAGGTATAAGTGGGTATGATGCAGGACCATCATGGTCAGTATTAACAATTGGAGAAATAGACGCAACACACTTTAATAGTTCTACTGGGGTAACTTCAGCAGTTACAAGTGGAACGTCTGGAGTGTTGCCTTTCGTATTACCTTTAACTGGTACTAGTACTACTGTAGGAACAGATGCATGGGTCAGTGAAATAGGAACTACAGATTTCTTTACTACACTACCAGCAGCAATATTAAATCATTGGCAAACAAGTAGTACAGATACTAGTTATGGAGAAATCGTAACTTTAACTAATGGAACCACACTACCAACGTTAAGAGATTCGTTCATGAATTTCTTTTCTAGTAGTTTAGATGTACTTAACTCGGACGGAATGTCTTGCTTTACCGGTGGTACAGACGCACCTGGTGCTCTTTCAGGTATTACTGCTTGGCCAATACCAATTGTGTATCAATACGGATGTATACCATCCGCTATGACAAATACAGCAACTGCAACAACTCAACAAACATTATCTTCATCTACTTCATGTGTAACAGTAAGTAATATATTATCAACCAATTGTACAGATTATAATTCATATGAAAATGATTCTTGGTATTATGGATTATTTGATTATGTGAATAGTTCATGTTGTTCAGGAGGAACATATAGTGGAGTATCCTACCAAATGTATATATCTGGTGATTCTGTGGGACAATCACAAACATATATAGAAGCAACAGGAACTACTAGTGCAGGTACATGGGGAGCAGTTCCCGTATATTCAGGTAATGTGGTTATAGAATATATAACTTACACAGATGTTAATGTACAAGAAGAGTATGATGGTATGGTAGTATTAACTTTAAGGTCTAGAGGACTTAGTACTAAGGCTTCTGGTGGACCAATTTATAGTATAAGTGCAGATACTGTTAGTTTTGATTGTACTGGTGATTATTATAAAGTATTAGAAAATCCATTTGCGTCATTTGGTATAAGTGCGGGAACAGTAAATGGTAATAATTATACATTTAAAACTTCTATGAGTAATACATCACAAGAGTATGTCTCTAGAGTATTTGGTAGAAGCCCATTTGATAAAGTAAAAGAAGAAGTTCCATTATTTGTAGAAGAAGCTTATCCAGCATTATTAACTGACGCTTGGAAAAAAGGAAAAGTTAGAGGGTTACAATGTTGTTTAAAATATTTACCATCAGCAAGAAATGCCACACCTACAAACACTATAGCTTGGTATATGAATCAGTGGACAACACCTGAGACACCATGGATTGTTTCAGAATTACAAGGTACGGATGTGTTTAGGTTATTTAAATTTATTTCTATATCTGATGGTACAGCAGCAAATAAAGAAATTAAAATTTCTTTAATTAATCTATCTTTTGAAAGAGGAGAATTTGATATTGTGGTGAGAGACTTCTACGACACAGACGCAAATCCAAATGTCTTAGAAAAATATACTAGATGTAGTTTAGACCCAACTAAAGTATCTTTTATTGGTAGAAAAATTGGTACATCTACAGGTGAATTTGAATTAAAATCTAAATATACAATGTTGTATTTAGGTGAAGGACTTTTAGATGGCACATTTACAAATTCATTACCATGTGGTTTTGAAGGTTATCGATTTAGAGGTTATGGTAATTGCCCAATTAACCCAACAATTGTATATAAAACAAAATACTATAATGCTGGTGAAGTAATTTACGACCCACCATTTGGTAGTGGTACTGTAAATAACCAAACTATAAGTGGTGGAGATAAAGTTAGTAAAGTATATCTCGGTGTTTCTAATAGTACGGGAGCAGCTTATGATTCAGATTTCTTCGCTTATAAAGGAAAACAAATACCGTCTACTTTATGTACAGCAGTAGATGGAGGAGAATGGCAAGTAATAACAAAAGGATTCCATATGGATTCAGGAGCAACTGTTATAAGTGGTGGTGTTGGAACTTACTTAGAGTGGTCAGGAACTACATTAAATGGTAAATCAGTATTTGATTGTGGAGCAGGACAATTTAATCATGAACCAACCCTAACTACTGAACCATATAAAAAACTTAGAAGTCGTAAATTTACGATTGCACCACATGGTGGATTTGACGGATGGGATATATATAGAAAAACTAGGTCCAATACAGACGATTATAGAATGGGATTATCCGGATTCTTAGCGGGAGCATGTAATACGGCAGAGTTCAATACAGCAACTGGAGCAGGTACATTTAAGAAATTAAGTTCATCAGAAGCAAACACAGATTATTTTGCTTACCTAAGAGCTATTGAGACATTCAGTAATCCAGAATCTGTAAATATTAATGTATTTGCAACTCCAGGTCTTGATTATGTAGATAATTTAGGTTTGGTTAATGAAGCTATAGATATGGTAGAAACTGATAGAGCAGATTCTTTATATGTGGTTACCACACCAGATTATAATATGTTTGTACCAAACACCACAGACATTACTAATCAAATTACACCAGAGGAAGCTGTAGATAATGTAGAAGATTCTCTTATAGATTCTAATTATACAGCTACTTATTATCCTTGGATACAGGTAAGAGATACGGCTAATAATAAACAAATTTATATACCACCAACTTCTGAGGTAATGAGAAATATTGCCTTAACAGATAATATTGCATTCCCATGGTTTGCATCAGCGGGTTATACTAGAGGTATTGTAAATGCTGTAAAAGCTAGAAAGAAACTTACTCTTGACGAAAGAGATACATTATATGTTGGTAGACTTAATCCTATTGCAACGTTTAGTGATGTAGGCCCAATTATTTGGGGTAATAAAACATTACAGATTAAAGAATCCGCATTAGATAGAATAAATGTTAGAAGATTATTGTTACAAACTAGAAAATTAATTTCAGCAGTAGCAGTTAGATTAATATTTGAACAAAATGATGATATAGTAAGACAACAATTCTTAGACCTAGTAAATCCAATATTAGATTCTATTAGAAGAGATAGAGGTTTAACGGACTTTAGAGTGGTACTTTCTAATGACCCTGAAGAAATAGATAGAAATGAAATGAATGGTAAAATATATATTAAACCTACAAGAGCGTTAGAATATATATTTGTTGAATTCTTGATAACACCGACAGGAGCTTCTTTTGAAGATATATAGTATTTATAATAAAATAAAGATATGAAATTTAGTATACAAACTCTAAGAGAAAGTTTAAATCATCCTAAATCCGGTAAAAAAGTATTTACGGAAGGTAAAAAACAAAATGTTATTATTAGTGAAGAACAATTGGACCGATTACTATCACAATTGAACGAATCGAGAGAAAAATCTATAACTAGTATAATAAAAGATGCCCATCAACTAATTAGAGAGGCCATCAAGAGTGAAAACTTAGATTTAAGTGTGGGGGATTATTCAGGAACTATAATGGAACAAGGAATGTACGATAGAAATCCAGGAATTGCTGCGAGAGAAGGTTTAGAAAATATACTTAATGGTATAAAGAAAGCCTATGAGATGATTAGAGATAGTGACACTAGAAAGAAATTAGCTAACTCTATCACTAAATTAGGTAATTTTATGACCTATACTGCAGAATTGGTAGGCTCTGGTTCATCACAAAGAGCTCCAAGGAGTTACGACCAAGTATCCAAACCATTACCACATCCTGAATTTGAAGAAGAAGAAGTTATCGAAGTACCTGATGAAGAAGAAATGGAAGAACAAGTCCACCCGGAAAAACTAAAGTTTAAAAGTATAAAATGGGAGGTAAAATGGCCTAAATTACCACAATGGATTAGAAACTTATTTATAAAGAGGTGGAAAAAAAAGGGAGACAAAAAATGGAAATATTGTACTGTAGGTAAGTGTGCGGCTTGGGATACAACATCTGATGATGAAAAGAATGACTTGAAAGTAGGTATTGAATCAGCTCCTGAAATAGAAGATGTAGTAAATAAAGGATTTGTAAGTGAAGATAAAGAAAAACTCATACAAGAGGATATTAAAAATATGAAACAAATAATAAAACCAATAACAAAAATTTAAAAAATGAAAAAGATTAAATTAAAAGAAGAGGAATTAGTTAATCTAATTCAAAAATTAGTTAAAGAAAATCTCGGTGATGGAAACGGACAAAATTTTGGAATAATGGGAACACCAACCGCGAAGTATAAAGAAATGTTTGAAGCGGAAGACATAGAAGAAGATAGTGAAGGTGAAGAAACCTATAACTATGGTGAAGATGAGGGGGAAGACCGAAAAGAAGAAGAAGGGTTAGAACATGAAGAAGATATGGCACCTCATGATAGAATTCGTGAAATAGAAAAACACTTAGATGCACTTAAAAAAGATATGGGTTATGATGAAGACCGTGAAGACCGTGATGAAGAAGGAACTGAATTCAGTGAAGGTAGAGATGAAAAAGGAACATACAAGGGAGCACCTAGTAAAGTAGAAAAAAGAGATGTTTACGACGGAAAACCAGGAAAAGTGGTAGGCGTTTATTCTAATATTAAGAAACAAAGAAATGAGTCTAGAAAAAGAAGACGTTCATTAAAAAAATAAAAAATTATGAGAAATAGATTTAAACTTAACGAATCTGAGAAAACTCGAATTAGAGATTTACACGGAATAGGGATTATTAAAGAACAATGGACTGAAATAAAGTTAGATGAGGTTCAGGATGAAGTAGTAGAAGGACCAAAACCAGATTTCTTAGACCTTGATAAGGATGGTGATAAAAAAGAGCCAACGAAACTATAGACGCATATGTCGAAATCACAAAGCAAGCAAGGGCAGATATGGGGTATAATAATCCGGATGAGATTCAATCTCAATAAATAATTCGGGCCTTTTTTATTCTACCAACTTACCAAAATTTAAAAGTAGTAAGATAAGAATCATTGGAGCTAACAAAGGAGCTTTAAGAACATGTGTAAAGATATAAAATCCATACCACTTACTTGTAGGGTTGTCTCCACGTTTTGATTCGAAAGATATATAACCTTCACGAATATCTTTTTCATTAATAAGTAAAAAAGCAAACATTAGTATTTGTGAGATAATAAGATAAGTTAATAGTATTTGGGTCATAATTTTATTTTTTTTTAAGGATTAAACTTCTATATTAATATATACGAGTATATTGAAGATAGGTTACAATTTTTTAAATCTAAGTTTGGAAAAATAATAATAGTTATATCCATAAATATTTTCATAGGTTTCTTGGACATAGATATTAATAATTTTATTTTGTTTATTTACTATTTCATACTGTATTGGTCTTGATGAACCACCTAGAAGTGAGTAGGTACCTGACACATCTTCAGTTATAGTAATGTTATTATTGGTAACATATAAACCATATGGGTAGATAGAATCACTATTCAGAGTGAATGTTCCAGCACCTGGAACGTCTTTAGGAAAATCAAAACACCACACGGTCTCATACCTAACCAATGTCTCAATAGAGTATAACGAAATACCGTCATACCTTAAACTACTTTGGACACCACTATCAAATAAAAATTGCTCACTAGTTTCTTCGGTATCTAAATTTTCTATATACATTGTCCCGCCAATTAATTTCCAACAGCCTTCTAAAAAATCAGTATGTACATACTCACCATTATTTTGGGTAGTTGGGTAAGTGGTAGTACAAGGTATATACATTGGTTCTTTTGTACAAGAAACCAGAACTAATATTAGAAGTAATATTTTTGTTAAATTTTTCATACTACAAAGATAAGTAATAAAATCGAATTAACCAAACTAATTTGTATTTATATTATATGTTACAGCAAATTATTATAACACAAAAACAACTCAATATTATAAGTGGTTTGTTAAAAGAGGAAGATAGTACACCAGTTAATCTAAGAGCGTATTCTTTTGATTGGGATGATAATATTATTACTATGCCAACAACTATTAAAATGTTAAAAAAAACAGATGTTGGGTGGGAAAAAATTAACGTTAGTACATCTGAATTTTCAATATTTAGGGATGAGGAGAATTATAAATTAGATGATGGTGCATTTGATAATTTTATAAATGAAGAATCTTTTTTGACTGATTTACAACAAGCATTGAGTAATAATTCTTTTGCCCCCTCATTCGAAAAATTTAAGGAGGCATTAATTTACGCAAGTCCAATTTCTATTATTACAGCAAGAGGACATACCCCTGAGACATTAAAAAAAGGAGTAGAGTTAATTATTTCTAATACATTTAATGAAGAGGAATTAAGTAAGATGATAGATAATATACAACAAATATTTACAGAATTAGAGGGTAAGGAGCCAGAGATAATATTGAAAACTTATTTGGATTCTCAGGATTACCACCCAATAACTTCAGAAATTTTCACAAAAAAATTTGATTTAGAAAGCGGTTCTCCTCTAGACCCTGAAGAGAGTAAGAAAATAGCTCTAAGAGATTATGTAAGTAAAATAGTTGCAAAAACATCAGAAATGGTAAATACTCAGTATAATAAATTATCTGTAGGGTTTAGTGATGACGATTTAGGTAATATAAATGTTATAATTCCATTTATAAAAGAAGTATTACAGGTAGAATTTCCTGAAGTTAAGTTTGTTGTTTATGATACTTCCGAAGGCGGCATGAATAAAATAGTATTAAAACAGATGAATTAAGATATTTTTTTCATTACCGATATATTTATAGTATATAATAAAAAAGTAAAAACAAAAATTAAAAGATATGGCCGATTTATTAATGAAAATGCCGATACCGTATGAGCCGAAGAAAAAGAATAGGTTTATCTTAAGATTCGATTCTTCATTAGGTATCAATGAATGGTATGTAGAGAGTACTTCTAGACCACAAGTAACAATTAACGCGGTAGAAGTGCCGTTTCTTAACACATCTACTTATGTAGCAGGTAGATTTGTGTGGAACACAATAAATGTAACGTTTAGAGACCCAATCGGGCCTTCAGCAGCACAAGCATTGATGGAATGGGTTAGAAGTCATGCAGAATCGGTAACTGGTAGAATGGGTTACGCTGCAGGGTATAAGAAAAATATTGATTTAGAAATGTTAGACCCAACAGGGGTTGTAGTAGAAAAATGGATATTACAAGGATGTTTCTTAACAGATGTTAACTTTAACGACTTAGCTTATAGTGATGAGGGTCTTGCAAATATTGCAGCAACTTTAAGACCTGATAGATGTATTCTAGTTTATTAAAAAAAACCACATATATTTAAAAAAGTCCTCATATGAGGACTTTTTTATTATATAAGACTTTACTTTAATTAAATAAATAATAATGCTTATTGCAGATATTTAAATCTATATATAAAAAATAAATCTATATATTTACAATTATAATATATATAATTAAATTATAAATAATGCAAGAACAAACAGGACAACAACCAGAAACTATATTACCATATGATATGGTAAGTTTACCTTCTCAGGGTGTTTTTTATAAGAATAAGAAAAAATCGGTAAAGATAACGTATTTAAATGCGTCCGATGAAAACTTATTAGCGACACCTTCACTACAAGCTAATGGTGAATTAGTTAACACCTTATTATCTAGAAAAATCTTAGATAAAGATATAAATGTTAAAGATATGCCAGAGTGTGATAAAGAAGCTATTTTAGTTTTTTTACGTAATACAGCATTTGGGTCAGATTATACCGTAACTCTAAAAGACCCAAAAACAAATGAAAGTTTTGACACTACTATAGACTTATCAGTATTAAAAACTACTGATATAGGAGTGGAACTAGATGAAAAAAACGAGTTTACTCACACCCTAGAAATGTCCAAGAAAAAAGTTAAACTATCTTTTTTAACCCCACAAGACGAAGTAAGGTTAAAAAAAATAGATGAAGATAACAAAACAGCAGCTGTTAACCCATATATGACTAAACAACTAGAAATTCTAGTAAAAGAAATAGATGGGGTACGAGACCCAATGACTATCGCACAATTTATACAAACAATGCCAATTCGAGACTCACAATCTATTAGAAAAATAGTAAGAGAGAACTCGCCTTCACTAGATTTAACTATACCCGTGTTAACTCCATCGAATGAAGAGATAACTGCGAGACTTACATTCGGGATTGAGTTTTTTCGTCCTTTCTACGGCATATAGGAATGCCCTATTGCAAGAGTTCTATTATCTAATGAAACACCTCCACATAGCGTGGAGTGACCTACTATCCATGCCTACATTCGAACGTAGATTCTACGTTACCTTCCTAACAGAAGAATTCCAAAAAAAGAATGAGGCATTTGAACAAGCCAAAAACAAAAACAAAATATAAATCTAAATATTTATAATTAAACAATTATTATAATATGGCAACTGTAAAATATAATTTAGATAATAAAACAGCGTGGCGTAGCCTGACTCCTACAGAAAAAGATGCAGTTAGAGCTGCAGGATATGACAGACACAGTTGGGCCGCGACAGTTACACCAATAAGTACTGCTGCTGGTAATACATCCCCACCCCCTACCTCTCCAGTTTTTACAAAATTAGCACAACTAAGTCAAGATAGATTACCTAAAGAAACGACGACAGTTGGAGATTTGGAGGACATGGCCAAGGTACTGAAGGACATAAAGAATGTAGGTTTCGACATTAATGCCAATATGAGTACAGTCCTTAATATGTTAGCTCTAGAGGATACACTAAGAGTGGACATATCCCAGACTCTTGGAATGTCCAATGAACAATTATTAGATACAATTGACGGATTAACTGAGGCAGCACTTCAAGCTTCAAGATTTGGGTTAACAACTCATGATTTATTTACGACGTTTAAAGCAATCTCCGTTGAAATACAAAGAAATCTTTATATACCACCAACTGTAGTTGAAAGAGCTTCTTTATTAACTAAAACACTAAAAGGGTTTGACCCTGGACAATTCGCTAAAGGATTTGATGATATAGGTTATAGTTTAGATACAGCGATGGGTAAAGTGGATGAAACGGATAATGCGATGTCCGAGATACTACAAACAGGAAGAGAATTTGGTGTAGTTATGGAAAAATTCCTACAGAATATTGGTGACGAATTAAAATTAATTAATACATTTGGTTTTGAAAGAGGCATAGAAGGATTGGCAAGAATGGTAGCCCGAGGTCAATCATTAGGTATATCTATGGATAAAACAACTTCTTTAGCAGAAAAATTCTTTGACCCAGAAGGTGCGATTGAATTTGCGGCAAATATGCAAATAATTGGTGGAGCGGTAGGGGATTTACAAGACCCATTTAAATTAATGTATATGGCGACTAATGACCTAGAAGGTTTACAGGAAGCTATAATTGATACCGCTGCTGCCGCTGCAACCTTTGATGAAGAAAAAGGAAAATTTGTAATCTCTCCAGAACAAAGAAGACAAATGATGGCCATGAAAGACCAATTAGGTATGAGTTATCAAGAATTAGCAGATTTAGCGGTTAGGTCAGCGAAAAGAGCGGAAGTATTTAATCAAATAGGGGACTTTAGTGATATGAGTGAAACCGACAAAGAACTACTGTCCTCCATGGCAGCAATTGGAAAAGGTGGTGTCGCACAAGTAAAAATCCCAGGAATTGAAGAAATGGTTGATGTTTCTAATGTAACTGAGGAACAAATGGAGTTGTTAAGGAAAGAAGGTATGACAGATTCAGAGGTATATAAACAACAACTTACAGTAGCTGAAAAAGCAAATCAGTATTTAGCAGCGATGGATGCTGGTATTAGAATAATGATTAAAGCAGGTGGGGTTACTGACCAGGGAATTAAAAGAGAAACACTAACACAAACAATAGCAAGTTCTGTACCAGGACTAACACCACAAGATTTAGAGGATTTAAGAAATGGTGAGTTTGGGAATATTGAAGCAAAGATTATAAAAGCTGGTGCAGAAGGAGCAGAGAAAGCTCTAGAAGAATTGAGAAAAATGTCGGCCCATGATGCACTAATCACCGAAGAGGGGATAACCACTTTTGCTAAGGGGGATATTGGAGTCTTCGCACAAAAGCAAAATGTAGAATTGGGGCCCGGTATTAATGATATTTCCACAAGAACGGAAAATCTAAGCAACACAATAAATACTAATACAACAGCAACAACCACTAGAGCTCCATTAGAACCTATAACAATAAAATTTGGTGGTGACCTTACGGTTAATGGGGGTGAATCAAAAATGGATGGAAACAGCCTGGTAAAAATGATAGAAATGGACCGACCTACAACTATATCCTTAGCAAAGCACATAGGGGATGTTATAAAAAATCAAAATACATACGGTTAAGATACTTATTTTAATATAAGACACTACAAAAATTACCTTACAATCTATTTATTATAAAAGAATAATAAGATGTCAA